>Ga0181533_1000237_pt1 | contig 72564 bp, 59 predicted proteins | sample PEATcosm2014_Bin_45_FD_119772 | JGI IMG/M metagenome (GOLD analysis project Ga0181533, IMG submission 119772) | Peatland microbial communities from MTU Mesocosm Facility, Houghton, MI, USA - PEATcosm2014_Bin11_60_metaG | ecosystem: Environmental > Terrestrial > Soil > Wetlands > Peat | place... | reverse complement strand
TCGATCAGGCGGTCAAGGAAATTCGCCAGCGCTTCGACCTCAAGGACTCGCACTCCGAGGTCACCCTCGAGGGCAACGACAGCATTCAGCTCGCCTCGGCCAACGAATACAAGCTGGAAGCGGTGAAGGACATCCTTTGCCAGAAGCTGGTCAAGCGCGGCGTCTCGCTCAAGAACCTCAGCTACGGCAAAATTGAGCCGGCCGCCGGGCAGAGCGTGCGCCAGAAGATCAGCCTGCAGCAGGGCATTCCCGTGGAGAAGGCCAAGGAGATCGTGCGTCTGGTAAAGGATTCGAAAAAGAAGGCGCAAGCCAGCATCCAGGGCGACTCGGTGCGAATCTCAAGTAAGGATCGCGATGAGTTGCAGGCCATTATTGCCATGCTGCGTGGCAAAGATTTAGGCCTGGAGTTGCAGTTCACCAACTACCGCACCTTTTGAGCCAGGGCCTGTTAACAAGCCCTTAAGCGGCACGAGTCGCGCGTTCTTCTCGAAATGTTCTAGAATCGGAGAGCTTTGAGCACACTGACCATAGCCGCGGCGAGAGAAGTCTTCGAGCTTCTGCGCGAAGACCTGGTTGCGGTAGAGCAGGAACTGGGCCGCGACGCGGCATCCAGCGTCAGCACCATCACGGAGATTGCCGAGTACCTGCGCGAGGGCGGCGGCAAGCGCATCCGGCCGTCGCTGCTGCTGCTGGCGGCGCATCAACTCGGTTACACAGGCCACGGCGCCGTACGGCTGGGCGCGGTGGTGGAGATGCTGCACACGGCCACGCTGGTCCACGACGACATCATCGACGGCGCCGACACGCGCCGCGGCCGTCCCTCCGCCAACACCACCTGGGGCAACGAAAAATGCGTGCTGGCCGGCGACTGGCTCTACATGCAGGCCTTCAAGGTAGCGCTCGAAGAACGCAACCTGCGCGTCCTCGACTTGCTCATCGGCCTCACGCAGCAGATGGTCGAGGGCGAGCTTCTGCAGATTCAAAAACTCGGCAAATCCGTCTCCGAGGCTGAGTACTACGACCTCATCTTCCGCAAGACCGCGTGCCTGTTTTCGGTTTCGATGCGCCTGGGCGCGGTGCTGGCCGGGGCCACGGAAGCGGAGGAGACGCAACTGGCCACATTCGGCCGCGCCGTGGGCCTGGCCTTCCAGATCGTCGACGACGTGCTGGACCTGACGGCCACCGAAGAGGTGCTGGGTAAGCCTGTGGCCAGCGATTTGCGCGAAGGCAAGGCCACGCTGGCAGTGATTCATGCTGCCGACCATGGCACCGCCGCCGATCGCAAGGCCATCCGCCGCGTTCTCGACGACCGCAGCTTTGAAAACGTCAGCCGCCAGCAGATTCGGGAGACCCTGGTGCGCAACGGGTCTGTCGAATATGCGATGGCCGCTGCCGATCGCTACGCCGAGCAATCGCGCCAGGCGCTGGCCCCGCTCGCCGAGTCCGAGTACAAGCGCGCCCTGCTCTGGGTACCTGACTTTGTGGTGGCGCGGGAGAAGTGAGAGAGACAGGGAACAAGGGGACAAGGGACCGAGGGAACAAGGAAACAAGTAAGCGAGGGAACAGCTGAGAGCTAACAGCAGACAGCTACAAACTGATACTTCCAATGAGAAAAGACTCCCCATCACGCTGGAAAGCGGTCGATCGCTATTTCGGCGATCTGTTTGCTGCGCATGACGAGCATCTGGATGCTGCGATCAAGGCAAATCGCGCGGCCCGTCTGCCCGCCATTGACGTCTCCCCGCTGCAAGGCAAGTTTCTGCACGTGCTGGTCAAGATGACGCAGGCCAAACGCGTGCTCGAGATCGGCACGCTCGGCGGCTACTCCACGATCTGGATGGCGCGCGCATTGCCCAAAGGCGGCCGCATCGTTTCGCTCGAGTTTGAGCCTCGCCACGCGGAGGTCGCGCACGCCAATCTGCGCTGTGCCGGACTGCTTCGCCGTGTCGAGATCCGCGTGGAGCCGGCGCTCAAGAGCCTGCCTGACCTCAAAGCCTCGGGCGCGGGTCCGTTCGATTTGATCTTTATCGACGCCGACAAGGAAAGCAATCCGCAGTATCTTGAATGGGCGTTCAAGCTCTCGCGGCGCGGTACGGTGATTGTGGTGGATAACGTGGCGCGCCACGGCGCGGTGATTGAAGCCCAAAGCGCCAAGGCAGACATCCGCGGCACGCGGCGGTGTCTGGAAATGATGGCCGCGCATCCGCGCCTGAGCGCCGTGGCCCTGCAGACGGTCGGCGTCAAGGGCCTCGACGGCTTCGCCATGGCCGTGGTGCTGCGCTGAGCGGCGCAAATTCGCGCCCACGCCCGTAAATTCGGCGTAGAATTCTGTGCAACATGAATCAGCGGATTGAGAAGATACGCCAACTCCTGAATGAGCTTGAAGCGGAACCCAGCGCGCTTGCATCCGGCGGGCGCGACCTCTCCGCGCTCGAACTGTCAGCCATCATCCAGCAGATCGTCGACGATCTGCAGCCGCTTCTTACGCCCTACGACGCGGCGTTTTACTGGTTCCTCTTCCGCCACTCCATTGCCAGGGACGGCGACCCGCATTTGCGCGTCAGCACGCGCCACTTGCGCACGGCGGTTGTGAAGTCTTCCTACTCCCAGGCTGAAGAGAATCCGGTTTCGCTGGGCAAGGTGCAGGACACGCTGCGCGCTCTCGAGGCGATCGGCGCGATTCGCAAAGAGGACGAACCCAACCGCGATGGCACGCTCTACCGGGTTCTCATTCCTGAAGAGATTGAAGCCTGCCGGAGATACCGCGCGGAGCGCCAGTCCAGCGAGCAGCAGCTTAAGTTTCCGTCTTCCGGGATTGAGATCGGCTAGCCGCCGGCGAATCAGCGGTGCGCTAGCTCTCCGCCATCAACTGACGCAGGGCCTCGGCGTAGCGCTCGGGTAGCGGCTTGCGCTGCAACTGATCGTCGCAGACCACGTGCACGGTTTCGCCTTCCGCCAACAGCGTGTTCTCATCGCCGTCGTGGCCTTTGCGCAGAATGCGGTAGGAAAATCTGAGCACTGTGCCGCGCATCATTGCGGGCCGCGTCTCGATGAGAATCTCATCGTCGTAACGCGCCGGAGAGCGATAGCGGCAGCGCGCCTCGATGACCGGCAGAATGCAGCCGTGATCGGTTTCGAGGCGGCTGTAGGCGAGGCCCAGCGAGCGCAGCAACTCTACGCGGCCCAGCTCAAACCAGACCAGGTAGTTGGCATAGTAGACAATGCCCATCTGGTCGGTTTCGGCGTAGCGCACGCGGACTTGGGTGGTGACGGGCATGGGTTCTCCGAGGTTTCAGGTGTCAGGTTTCAGGGGTCAGCTGCAGCGGTCGCGCCAAGGTTTTTCTGAAACCTGAAACCTGAAACCTGATCCCTGTTCTCACGGCTTGATGTGCGCGAACAGTCCCAGCCGGCTCACATCGTTGAAGAGGACGAAGGCAAAGAAGGCCATCAGCACCACAAAGGCCGCGGTGTAGATGCGCTCCTTGATGGCCAGGCTGATGTCGCGGCGCAGAAAACTCTCAATCAGCAGCAGCAGAATCATGCCGCCGTCGAGAATGGGGAAGGGAAGGAGGTTGAGGATGCCGAGTTGCAGGCTGATCTCGCTGGCCAGATCGAACTTCGGCATCCAGCCGTTCATCTCCGCGGCTTCGCCTGCTACTTTGGCGATGCCGACAGGCCCCATGAGCTGCGAGACAGAAAGCCGGTGCGTAAACAACCGGCTCAGCACTTCGGCCACGATCATGGAGTTGTTTCGGAAGAAGACCAGGGACTTCTTCGACGCCGCAAAAAACGGCAGGGGATCGTCGCGCATGGGAGGCTGCACATAGCCAAAGCCCAGTTTCCATGTGCCGTCCACGTTCGCGGGCGTGGCCGTAATCTGCACGGTGACGCCGTCGCGCAGCAACGTGAGCGTCATGGGCTTGCCCTTTTCCCATTGCATATAGGCGAGCAACGTATAGATCGAATGGAAGGCGTGGCCGTCGATGGCTTCAATCTCGTCGCCGGTGCGCAGGCCTGCGCGTTGTGCCGGGAAGTCCGGCTGCACCTGGGCCACCTTGATGGGGCCCGGAAAGTACTGCGGTTGGATGCCGGTGTCGCCGATGCCAAAGTCCTCGGCCTTGGCCGCCATGGGCACGTGGAGCGACAGAGTGAGCGTTTGGCCGCCGCGGTCCACGACCACGGGAACATACTGGCCGGGGCTGAGCTTGATCTGTTCGTAGACCTGCGGCTCCCAGGTGGGATTGGCAACGCCGCCGAAGCTGCGCACGATATCGCCGGTCTGGAACCCGGCATCGGCGGCAGCCGAACCGGGAGTTACCCACTCCACGACGGTGTTCTTCACGGTGACCGATGGCACCTCGTTGAAGAGGGCGTAATAGAAGAACATCAGCACCAGGGCCAGGAGAAAGTTCACCACCGGGCCGGCCAGCCCGATGAGCATCCGCTGCCAGCGGGGTTTCGCGGTGAAGGCCGCGGGATCGGAGGCAATTTCGTCGGCCGATTCCTCGGTGGGGTTCTCGCCCGTCATCTTCACAAATCCGCCCAGCGGGAGCAGGCAGACCTTGTAGTCGGTGTCGCCGAATTTGAAGCCGAACAGGCGCGGTCCGAAGCCGAAGGAGAAGGCTTCGACGCGCACTCCGCACAGCTTAGCCACCACAAAATGGCCCAGCTCGTGCAGAATCACGATCAAACCGACAAGGACGATGAAGGCAGCGGCGGAAACCAGAAACTCATGCATAGATGAACAGCAATTCCTTCGACAATGCGCGGCCCAAGTCTCTGACCGTGCGAATTCGTACTTTGAGGTTCCTGCTATCCCACCCTTTCCGGTCGCCGCGGCGACAACGCGGAAAGGATGGGGCACGGAACATGGTGCAAAGTCCGACGGTCAGAGGCCTACCGGCCTGCGTTCAATCGGGTTACGCGAGGTACTCCCGGGCCCGTTCCCGCGCTTCCCGGTCCGCGGCAAGCACCTCAGCAATGGTCGTGGGGTGCGCCTCCGGGGTGGCGGCGAGGACTTGTTCAATTGTACGCGGGATGCCCATAAACGGAATACGCCGTTCGAGGAACGCTGCAACCGCTATTTCGTCAGCGGCATTCAGGGCGATACAGTGGGTTCCCCCCTTCTCTGCGGCCTCAAAAGCCAGGCGCAGGCAAGGGAAGCGGGCAAAGTCGGGCGGCTCGAAATCCAGGTGCCTGAGGGCGGCCAGATCGAACGTGAGCGAGGATTGCGGCCGCTCCGGCCATGCCAGGGCGTAGAGGATGGGCAGCCGCATGTCGGTCACCGAGATCTGTGCCAGAATCGAGCCGTCGACAAATTCCACCAGGGAGTGCACCGTGGATTGCGGATGAATGGTGACCCGCACCTGGCTGGGCGCAACGTCGAAGAGCCGGCAAGCCTCGATCACCTCCAGCCCCTTGTTGAGCATGGTGGCCGAATCGATGGTGATGCGGCGGCCCATGACCCAAGTGGGATGCTTGAGCGCCTGCTCGGGCGTGATGCCGGCAAATTGATCGAGCGAAAGCTGGCGGAAAGGCCCTCCAGAGGCCGTGAGCCAGATGAACTTGACCTCGTTGTGCGCGCCCACGCGCAGGCACTGGTGCACCGCGTTGTGCTCGCTGTCGATGGGCAGGATGGGCACCTTGCGCTGGCGCGCCGCGGCGGTCAGGATCTCGCCCGCGGCCACCATGCACTCCTTGTTGGCCAGACCTACCGGCTTGCCGGCGAGGATGGCGGCATGAGTAGCTTCGAGGCCGGCTACGCCCACGATAGCCGAGACCACAAAGTCGGCTCCGGGCAGGGTCGAGCAGGCAATCGTGCCCTCGGTCCCATGCACAACCTCGATGCCCGTGACTCCGGCCTCGCGCAACCGCGCGGCTAGTTGCCCGGCGAGTTCTTCGTTGGCGAGCGAGACAATGCGCGGACGCCAGCGCACCGCCTGCTGAAAGGCCTCGTTGACGTTGCGGCCTGCCGCAAGCGCAGCCACGGAGTAGCGCTGAGGAAACTGCTCAACAATGGAGAGAGTGCTCTGTCCGATGGAACCGGTGGAACCGAGAATGGCGAGACGTTTCAATAAACAGCTCCTAGCCTCTAGCTTCTAGCTATTAGCTCTTCCCTGCAGCAGGGTACATTTGTGGATTTCAAAAACCTCTCTCTCCATTATGAATCGGCCACGCTACCGGGGTACCGCGATGCAGCGGAGGTTTTGAGGACCAAGCTGGAAGCTAGTAGCTAGAAGCTGGAAGCTGCTTTTAGAACCTCTGGTGCAGCACTTGTGCGTACCACAGCACCGGGGCAGCGAGCAGCAGAGCGTCGATGCGGTCGAGCACGCCGCCATGGCCCGGCAGCAGGTCGCCGGAGTCTTTCACTCCCGCCGAACGTTTGAGCGCCGACTCGGCCAGGTCGCCTATTTGCCCGGCCACATTCACCACCGCGGCCAGCACCAGCCAGTACCAGAGCTCTTCAGGGTAGGTGAGAATGGCTGCAGGGCAGACCCGCTCCAGCCAGCTGAAGAGGAGCGCGTCCGATGGCTTTTGTTGCAGGGTTGCCAGTCCCACCAGCGCCGCAGCGATCAGCATGCTTCCAGCCACGGAGGCGACTGCGCCCTCCCAAGTCTTGCCGGGGCTGAGCTTGGGCGCCAGTTTGTGCCGGCCCCAGGCGCGGCCCACGTAATACGCAGAGGTGTCGCCGGACCACACTACGAAAAGCAGAAACAGCAGCAGCGAGGCTCCATTGGGCTCGGCGCGCAGCGCGGGCAGCGCAAGCAGCGTCAACCCGGTATAGAGCAGGCAGAAGATGGATGCGGAAGCGTCGGCGATGACTTCATCCACCGGCTTGAAGAAGGTGCAATAGACCAGCAGGCCAAGGCCCAGGATGCCGAAGGTGGCCAGGAGGTGATCGGAGTCGGGCCACTGGAAGTTCGAGGCAAAGAGGGCCAGAAGCGCAACCAGAGTGGCAATCCGCGGCGGATTGGCTCCGCAGCGTTTGGTGAGGCCCAAATACTCCAACCCGGCCAGCGCGGCCACCCCGGCCACGGTGAGCGAAAACAGCCATTGCCACTGCGGGCCCAGGAAAATCAGAACCAGAACCAGCGGAACCAGAATGAGTGCTGTAATGACGCGTTTCATCCAGGGTTGAGGATACACTGCCGGGGCGGGGGATCGAGGGGCTGCGGAGGATTTCAAGGCCGAATGGCGCGGGCCGAAGGCGATCTTCAGTGGGCGCCTTTTGCCTGGAGCAGTTGCACCATGCCGGTGTGCCGCTGGGAGGTCGCGATCGTCAATGCGGTATCCCCGGCGTCATCTTTGGCATCGATATTGGCGCCCTTTTCCAGCAGCAGGGCGGCAACGTCCACGGAGTCGTCATAGGCCGCATTCATCAGCGCCGTCATGCCGCGGTCGTCAACATCATTGACGTTGGCGCCCTTCTCGATCAGCAGTGCGGCAGGCGGAACCGCGCCTTCGGTGGCCGCGCACATCAGCGCCGTGTCCCCGATGTTGTCCCTGGCTCCAAGGTCTGCGCCGTGCGCCAGCAGCAGGCTCAAGCTGTCGGTCTCGCTGTGGGTTGCCGCAGCCATCAGCGCCGTGTAGCCGTCGTCCATCCGGGCATTGACGTTGGCGCCCTTGTCCAGAAGCAGGCTGATAAGGTCGGTAAGGTCATTGGCGGCAGCGATGATCAGCGGCGTCTCTCCGTCGCGGTCCGCTGCCTCGATGTTTGCGCCCTTCTGGAGCAGCAGCTTCACAACGTCAATGCGGTCCGCTTCGGCGGCATCGAACAGCGCCGTGTCGCCCATGATGCCCCTGGCTTCAATATTTGCGCCCTTGGACAGCAGCAGCGCCACCACGTCGAGATGGCCGCGGTCGGCTGCCGCGATCAGCGCGGCTCCGCCTGAGGCGTCGCTTTTGACGTTGGCGCCCATCGCCAGCAACTGCGTCACGGTGTCGAGATAGCCTGCGTCGGCCGCGTTCTCCAGAGCCGTGTCGTTGGCCATGTCCACGCCTTCGATGTTGGCGCCCCTGGCCAGCAACAGCTTCACAAGATCGGTGTTGCCGGCACGGGCTGCGGCGGTCAGCGGGGTTGCGCCATCGCCGCTCATGGCCTCGATGTTCGCGCCCTGCTTCAGCAGTTTCTCGACCGCTGCCGCGTCGCCGTTTTTGACGGCGGTCACCAGTTGGTCGTCGAGGCTGCCCGGAGCAGCGGTCTGGCCCGCGGCCAGAGGACCGAAGGAAAACAAAATAACCGGAAGAATGATGCTTGCCAGAACATTCTTCATCGCGTTCTCCCTGTGAAGAGGCTGATGTGCCGGCGCACTACGAACCGGCGCAGGCACCCATGCGGCATGGAGTGATTTTTCTGCCGATCACGATAGCCCTGCGGAGAGGAAAAGGCAAATGCCCCATTGCGGAGGCGGAGAGCCTGCCGGATGGCGCTTTTGTGCAATCTGGATGGGAGTAAAAGCGAACGCGGGCTTTTCCCGAAGGGCCTCAGCTCACCGCGATCCTCATCTGCTCGGGATCTTCTTCCACTTCGCCGCAGGCTTCGCCGATGCCGCCGTAGCGGCGCTCGCGGCGCTGGAAATCGGCGATGGCTTCGAGCAGGTGAATGCCGCGGAAGTCGGGCCAGTAGCGCTCGGTGACGAAGATTTCGGTGTAGGCAATCTGCCACAACAGGAAGTTCGAGACGCGCAACTCGCCGGAAGTGCGGATGAGCAGATCGGGATCGGGCATTTGCGCCGTGTAGAGATGGCGGTGAATGTCCTCTTCGGTGATGTGCTCGGGGTTGAGGTGCTTGTGTTTCATTTCTTCCGCGAGGCGGCGGAAGGCGTCTACCAGCTCGGAGCGGGCGCCGTAATTGAGGGCCAGGGTGAGCGTGGTGCCGGTGTTGCGCGAGGTCGCCTCTTCCACTGCGCGCAGATGCTCCTGCACGTCGGGTGGCAAATCGAGGATGCGCCCGATGGAACGCATGCGGATGTTGTTTTTCATCATGCGCTCGAGATTGTCGTCGAGGTAAGTCTTGAGCAGGCGCATGAGGAAGCTGATCTCGGCGCGCGGCCGGCGCAGACTGTTCTCGAGAGAGAAGGCGTAGAGCGTCAACCAGGGCAAGCCGATGCGGGCGGCGGTTTCCATGACAAACTGCACGGTCCTGGCGCCCTGCTGGTGGCCCACAAACCGCTTCAGCGAGCGGCGTCCGGCCCAGCGGCCGTTGCCATCCATGATGATGGCCACATGCTGGGGCAGGCGCTCCGGTTTCAGCGTCGCGTACAGGGCGCGTTCTTCGGGGGTGAGCTCGTCGATTCGTGTCGTAGGGCGCGTCATGGGGGCGCTTGTCGCGGGAGATGGATGCAAGGACTCGCCTCTGGGTTCTAGACCGGTTCCAGAATTCACGTGCCCTGTCGAGGGCGTGCAAGGTGGCATTTTCTTGAGGAAAATGCCACTGGGCTGCAGCGGTTCCCGCGTAGAGCAATTCTGGAACCGGTGTAACGCGGGCGCCGAAGTGCGTCCTGAAGTGGCGCCGACGGAGTTCACGCCGGATGTGGAGGTGAGGCCGGCCATCGCATGAACGAGCTTCCGGCCGGGACCACTACACATTCGGCCGGGTCCGGGGAGTCACAATCTTGACCGTAGCACAAGCGCCGACGTGCTGCAAAGAAGGGGAGCAGGGACCAAGGGACCAAGGGAACGAGGGAACAAGAATGCACGCGCTGAGGCGATGAGGAGGCAGAGAGGAGATAAGGAAAAAGGAACAGGGAACAAGGATCAGAAATCGGGCCAAGCAACTGTTCGTCGTTGCCTCTCTCCCTTGTTCCCTTGTTCCCTTGGTCCCTGTTTTTACGCGGTGCGCCGCCGTCCCGTCGCCGCGTCCCGTACCGCGCCGAAAAAGAGCGTCCGGTGCAGCGAGTCCAGATGCGGCAGCAGCGGGGCAATTTCGGCCAGGAAGGGATCGCCCAGGATCGCCGCTACCTCTTCGTCGCGGCGGCTGCGGGCGTCGCGCACCAGTTGGCGCACTTCCACGCCCAGGGCGAGAGCGAGCCGCTCCAGCGAGCCCAGTGTCGGAATCGCCTTCCCGTTTTCGATTTTCGAAATGTAGGTGCGCGGCACCAGCATCCGTCCCGCCAGTTGGCGCTGGCTGAGATGGCGCGCGCGGCGCAGCTCGCGCACCTGTGCCGCCACCTGCGACCCGGCGTCGCCGCTATTGGGCACGGGCTGGCTCGTCACCAGTTGTGGGGCTAATGGTGCCAGTTCCTCAAAATCGAGGGGTTTGTGGCACCTTCTGCAAAGGGAGTTGCTGGTTCGATACTGCATCAGCCTGCAGTACTCACACCGCACCACTTCGCGTGTTTCCACGCAGATCAGAGATGTAGCCATTGGCCATGTGCGGAGCGCCAGAGCGAGCGTCCCGGGCAGTCGTGCTGCACTGCGATTGGTGCTACTGTCAACGAAGTGAACCATAATTGTCAAGTAGAAACTTAGGGACAAACCGAAGAATCTCCCGGTAGACCCAAGGAACCCCGACGATTCGCGAACCATAATAGTAAACAGGGACCAAGGGGCCGAGGGAACAAGGGAACAAGAAAACAGGGACCGATGGACCAAGGGACCGAGGAGCCACGCCAGCGCACATTTTTGGAGATTTCCTACGCGCAACGCGCAGAATTGCAATGGATAGGTGTTCAATGACGAATTCGGCGTATGGACGCGAACAGGCCTGGGCACTGCTGACCGAGTGGACAGCGAGCGAAAGCCTGCGCAAGCACGCGCTGGCCGTGGAGGCATGTGTGACGGCCTGCGGGGAGCAGGAAGCCGGGCGGCTTGGCCTTACGGGTGACGATCGCGCCGCTTTCATCGAGCTTTACTCCACCACGGCCCTGCTTCACGACTTCGACTACGAGCGCCATCCCACGGCCAACGAACACCCTTTTGTGGGCGTGCGCGAACTGGAGCGGCTGGGCTGGCCGGAGGAGCTGCGCACGGCCATTCTGGGCCACGCACAGTACTCCGGCGTCCCCCGCACCTCGCATTTGGCCAAAGCGCTGTTCGCCTGCGACGAGCTGGCCGGCTTTTTGACAGCGTGCGCCCTCGTCAAGCCCAGCAAGGCCATTGCCGACGTGGAAACTGCCAGCGTGAAAAAGAAGATGAAAGACAAGGCCTTCGCCCGCGGCGTGCATCGCGAGGACATTGTGCAGGGAGCGGCGGAGCTGGGCGTCGACCTGGACGCGCACATTGGCTTTTGCATTGAGGCGATGAAGAAACGGGCGGGGGAATTGGGGCTTTAGGTACTTTCTTGTGCTCAAGTTACCAGAATTTGCCCGTTTTGCAGGCTGGCGCGGCCCTCGCATGCGGACTCTAACCCCATCAAAAGTCAATTGTTTTGGTTCTTCTCGGAGACTCGGTTCCCCTTCCGGTACCAGGGCCAAAACCGTCCCAGGTAACTCAAATTGGTAATGCATTCAACCTTCCAAATACCCAATCTCTGTTGATTAGAGCCCGATTGGTGTTGACACTGGATCAATCCCCCGTTGGTTGTAGGGGCAGTGTCTTTCGTAATGCTTGAGAACAGACAGTTCGCGGCGGAAGGTGCGGGAATGCCGGCGGGCGCGCTCTCGCCTGCTTACATCGCCACCGAGTTGGAGCGGCTGCATTTGAAGGCGCGCATCGCGGCCGTCAACAAGCAGATGCGCAGGGAGCGGCAGGCACGCTCAACCCGTTATTGGGCCAGCTTCTGGCCGCTCGCCCTGGGTGTGCTGCTGGGCTTTTACGCGCCTCTGCTGCGCGATCTCGCCGCCAGCTACGCGCCCTGGGCCGCAACGCTCCTCTTTCCCCTGTCTGCTGTGGCGCAACAGCGCGAGCTCCATTTCAGTTTGGGCATGGGGCAAGCGCTCTCCCAGGTGATGCTCTACGCGCAGCTTCCTCTGGATGGTCTGCTGGCCCGCATCGTCCTCAAGCACCGTCCCACCGTGTGGAGCGTGTGCGGGCAGGTCACCTGCCTCCATGTTCTGGCTGTGCTCTATCTCGGGCTGGTCACCGGCTCGCTCAGCCAGATCTTTCCGAACTGAAAATCCCAGACACAGTGAATGGGCGAGCCACAGGGGCTGAAGCCCGAATACTTTGGGCGGGCTTGCGGCGCGGCGGAAGCATTTTCGGAAATGGCGTAGACCGAAGCCGCGACTGCAGAGTGGATTTTTCCTCAAGAAAAATCCACATCCACGACTCTCAAAAATTCACAGTATTTCCGAAAATGCCGTAAAGCCGCGCCCTGATACAAGACACCTTCTCGGGGTTTTTTCGCTGTGCTCATTTACGTTCCCGGCTCGCGGTTGTAGCGATAGATCCAGCACTCCTGAGTGCCGCCCCCGCTCAGTTCCACGGCTTGCCGCACACGGACGAATTCACTGGTTTCCGGATCGTCGGGATCGTAGCCTTCGTACTCGTCGATCTGGCGCAGGACGGCCGCATCCTCCGGCAACTCCAGAACCGTACCTCTGACCCTGTTCTTCGATTTGGGATCGGGCACGACGCCGGGGTAGCCGTCGAGCTCATAGATCTCGCCATAGACGAAACCCTGGCTCACGGGCCGCAACTTTGCCGCCACTTCCGCCACTTCCTCAGGCGCGAAGCCGGGCTGCAATGTCCCGTAAGCGAAAAGATATTCGGGCATAGCGAGTGTGAGTGTGAAGTGCGAGTGTGAAGTGCGAGTGTGAAGTATCGGCACACTCACACTTCACACTCACACGATTCCCTATTGGCCCCTTGCTGCCTTTCGCAATTCCGCCACAATCTCCGAGGCCGCCACGCGGGCCTTGGCTTCCTGGTCGGGCGGGAAGCTGATGGCGCCCACGCGCGCATGCCCGCCCCCGCCGTAGCGCTCGCAGATTTCGGCCAGGTTCACCATCTTTGCCGGGTCGGCCTTGGTCCACGGGTTCGATCCCACGGCTACCTTGGTGCGAAAGCTCGATTTCGACAGGCCGATCGAGTAGGTGGCGTTGGGATAGAGGTAATACGGGATGAACTTGTTGAAACCTTCCAGCGGATGATCGGTGATGTCGAAGAAGATTGTCCCGTCGCGCTCTTCGGCACGGCTGCGGATCAGCTCCAGGGCCTGCTGGTGGCGTTCGAGCAGCGGCGGCAGCAGCGGCGCGACGAACGGCTGCTCGAGAACTTTCTCGAGCGGCATTTCGGTGAGCAGCGGAATCAGACGGGGAATGAACTGCGGATCCTGCGACGACTCGATGATGAGGGTGAGCTTCATGGCCGGCGCGGCCATCTCCACCGCCGCCTCAGGGCTCTCATATTTGGCGCCATCCACAATGTCGGCCCAGTGAATCAGGTCGGCCACGGGCGCGGTATTGAAGCCGAAGCGCGTGGAGGCAATGTGGGCCAGAAAACTGGTGCAGGAAACGTAGGTGGGATCGAAAAACTTGTGCGCCGCGCAAACCGGGTCGCGCTTGCAGGCGAGAAAATTCTCGTGATCCTGCGGCGTCAAAAATGCCGACTGGTGGTGATCGAACCACCACGTGATGTGCGGCGAGGCCGAGTATTTGAAATCGACAATGGCGTTTTCGTCGCCCGCGAATTCGCTTTCATCGAACAACGCCCCGGCGCGATGCACCAGCCCGTGATAGTCGTAATTGGCATCGCTCGCGATGCACTCGCGATGAAAGCGCGTGAACAGCGATGCTGAACAAGCTCCGTCAAAACATTTGTCGTGGTAGAAGACGCGAACTTGCAAAACCTGAAGCCCTCCTGGGCAGGAATCTGAATAAAGCGGAACTGTTAAGAATCAAGGGAGAGGCTGATTGTGTCAAGTAAGCAGGGACCAAGGGACCGAGGGAACAAGGGAACAAGGTTGCCCGTGCTGCACGTCACATGGAGAGGCCTTGAAGGGCGCTATGCTTTTCTTCTTGATCGACAACGTGAGGTATGAGGCATGGGAGCATCGTTCAAGGATCTGGTTGCTTGGCAGCGCGCAGTGGATCTGACTGCGGAAATTTATCGTTTGACGGCCGCCTTTCCGCCTTCAGAGCAATTCGGTTTGAGCAATCAACTGCGGCGTGCCTCGGTCTCTATTGCCAGCAATATAGCTGAAGGTTACGGAAAATCGACAAGGGGCGAGTATGTGCAGTCTTTAGGCCACGCAAGGGGTTCGACCTGCGAATTACAGACGCAGCTCATTATCGCAAAGGCCCTTGGCTTCGGCGCAGTGAATGCGCACGAATCGACCGAAAGGCTCTCCGCTGACGTAAGTCGTCTGCTGATTGCGCTGATGAAGAAGCTGAAAGGGTAGGTTTTCTTGGTCCCTTGTTCCCTTGTTCCCTTGGTCCCTGCCTTATGACGACGGCCGCCGCGCACGCCCGCTACCCGCTCACCCAGGGTGTCAACCCGTGGCTGGTCACGCTCTCGGTCATGCTGCCCACCTTCATGGAGGTACTTGACACCGCCATCGCCTCGGTGGCGCTGCCCTACATTGCCGGTTCGCTTTCGGCCTCGAACTCCGAGGCCACCTGGGTGCTCACCAGCTACCTGGTAGCGAACGCCGTCATCCTTCCCGCGTCGAACTGGTTCGCGCGGCGTTTTGGCCGCAAGCGCTTCCTGCTGACGTGCGTCATCCTCTTCACCATCGCGTCGTTCTTCTGCGGCGCTGCGCCGTCCTTGGCTGTCATTTTAGTGGCGCGCGTTCTGCAGGGCGCGGGCGGCGGCGCATTGCAGCCGCTCTCGCAATCCATCCTGCTGGAAAGCTTTCCCATCCAGAAGCGCTCCATGTCCATGGCCGCCTACGGCCTCGGCATCGTGCTGGCTCCCGTTCTCGGCCCCACGCTCGGAGGCTGGCTCACCGATACCTGGAGCTGGCGCTATGCCTTTTACATCAATATCCCCATCGGCATCCTGGCCGTCATCATGATCGGCCGCTTCGTCCACGATCCGCCCTACATCAAGAACGCCAAGGTGGGCGCGTTCGACAACATCGGCTTCGGCCTGCTGGTGGTGTGGACCGGCTGCCTGCAGATCGTGCTCGACAAGGGCCAGGAGGACGACTGGTTCAGCGCCGTGTGGGTGCGCTGGGCCGTGACTGCGCTGGTGGTTTCGCTCCTGGTGTGGATCTGGCACTCCTGGACCAATCCCAGAAGCCTCGTCGACCTGCACGTGCTCAAGGACCGCAACTTCCGCACCGGGTGCTTCGTGATTTTGCTGCTGGGCATGTGCATGTACATCACCATCGCGATCCTGCCGCTCTACTACCAGGAGATCCTCGGCTATACCGCATTTACCGCCGGCCTGGTGGTGGGCCCGCGAGGCATCGGATCGTTCTGCGGCTCGCCCATCATCGGCTTCCTCGGCTCGCGTATCGACAACCGCAAGCTGCTCTGCGGCGGCTTTCTGGGCTTTGCCGTCTGCTCGTTCATCTTCGGCACGGTCGATCTTTCCACCGGCCCCTATACTCTGCTCATCCCCATCATGCTGACGGGATTCGCCCTCAGCTTCGTCTTTGTTCCCATGTCGACGATGATGATGGCCACCATCACCAACAAGAACATGGGCGCGGCTACCGGCCTGGGCAACATGCTGCGCAACATCGGCGGGTCCGTTGGCATCGCCATGGCCACCACTGCGCTCATTCGCCGCGCCGATCTCCACCAGAACGAGCTCGGCGCCAACCTTCCGGCTTCAAGCGCTGTGGTGCAGCAGAAGTCCGCTCTGATCGCCCAATATCTCGGCCACCATATGGGCAGGGCGAACGCGCGCCCCGGCGCTTTTGGAATAATTTATGGCCTCATGGAGCAGCAAGCCGCCATGCTCGCCTATATCGATGTTTTCCGCTGGACCGCGGTGTTGGCGCTGATCTGCGCTTGCGCTGTGTGGCTGTTTAAGAAGCCGACGAAGCACGCGAAGCCGCCGGAGGGGATGCACTGAGGCTGGCGCGCTTCAGTATTCGCCTCGGAGCGCTTGTTCCGCGAGAACCTTCAATTCCTTGAGGACCTCGCCGACAAGGCGGTCTGAAAATAGGCCAATCCGAATCATCAACACTCCGGAGACAGAGGGAAGCAGGTCGCTCATTCTCGCGAAGAAGACAATCTTATCTTTATCGATGGAAGCCATTACGAGATTATCGGCAATGCGAGCGAAGAGAATGTCGTCGTCGCTGTTCGCGTCCTTAGGCAGCCAAAGCGCATATTTACGGTCGATCCTAGCGGTTGCTGGGGTTGAGGTATGGAGTTCAAGGCTGTATACGATCAGTTCCCCATTATCCTTGAGCAGCGGCCGATGTGTCGGGCTTGGAGTGGTACTTATACTTCCCGCTAGGAAAGAAATTGCCCCACCATTGAGGCTGGGTGCGGCGATCTTTGAAATGGATTTCCCAAGTTCGGCAAGGATCAGCGCGCCAAGATTCCTTCCTGCCTCGTCCACTTGGGCCTGTTCATAACCTCCCTTTGTGATGTAGAGGCCCGTGATTGCAGCCGCGCTCTCTTCGAGACTTGGCTCGTGAGCATCTTGCAAGCTGTCACTAACCAAAATCAACGTATCCAGCGCCCGGTCAAGCATGAAATCCACGAATACCTGACACTCCCCGCCGTCCGCCGCCTCGAGCGAGTCCAGATAGGCGTTCTTTTGCTCGGAGAGAATCATGATCGGCATCGAGATGGCCCGATAAGTGAACGTCGACGCAAGCGCACGGGCCACTCTGCCATTCCCATCTGCGAACGGATGAATCACGACCAGCGAATAATGCGCGTACGCGGCCTGCATCGCCGGATGTGCCGCCAGAAATGCCTCGCTGCGCATTTCTCCAACCAGCCGCTGCATCTCCGCCGGAGTCACATCCACAGGCGCATAGGAGTGATCCTCGCCGTCACGCGTGCGCACATGGTTTGGAAGCACTTTATAGCGTCCCTTGACTAGCTCCTGCTCCTGCGGACCGATTGCGGTCATCACGCGATAAGTGTCCTGTGCCCGGCAAACCACCTCATGCAGGACACGGATGGCAGCTTCGGAGATCGGTTCCGCCTTCGTCGCCAGGTCGAGCACGTAATCGTACGCGTGCATTTGCGCCTCAAAGAGCGAGCGGACCTTCTCGCCTTTTTGGGCCAGTTCAACTTCCCATGCGGCGGTCTCAAAGGCCACGGTGAACGTGAAACCGCGATCCACGTCGTACAGCCCTTCAATCGCGCCCGTATCCAGGGCAGCAGCCCGTTTCACCACTTCGCGCGCGCGGCGCAGCGCCTCGTCAGAAACGCCCCGCCCACTTTCCAGCTCGGCCTTGTACCGATCCCACCGCACCGTATCGACAGACGTGCGTGATGCCCACTCCGCGAAGGTGGGAAATGGCTTATAAGCTGCGTCAAGAGCATGAATCTTCTTTTCGAGGTCTGTCATATCTCAACCCAAACATTCCTTTGGCTGATGATAGCTCCACCTAGAGCCTACCCCACCAGCTCCCGGCCTGCCTCAAAAATCCTGCTGTCTCAACTCGCCCCGCTCGCGGTATAGTGGCGGCATGCCTGCACGATCTTCGGTCTTCCCCAGCCTGAAGCTTTCCGTTCTTGTGTTTGCTGCCTGCTGCCTGAACCTTGCGGCACAGGCGCAAGCTCCCAATGCCGCTGACGCGCATCCGCTGGTGATCGATGGTCTCGGCAAAGGCACGGCTCCGCTCGACGGTCCATGGCAGTTCCACCTGGGCGACGATCCTGCGTGGGCCGCGCCCGGCTACGACGACTCCCATTGGGAGCAGCTCACCGCCGACAAAACCTGGGGCGCGCAAAGTCACCCCAGCTATACCGGCTTTGCCTGGTATAGGCGGACCATCCACATCACGCCCGCGCCCGGCGCCGATGCGAATGTTGCGTTGCTCGTTCCCTACATTGACGATGCGTACGAGCTTTACTGGAATGGCGTCAAGGTGGGGCAACTCGGCACGTTGCCGCCGCACCCGGTTCTCTACGAGGGCATTCCCAACCAAACCTACGGCCTGGGACCGATCCGCTCGGGCGTACTTGCCGTGCGCGTGTGGAAGTTCGCGCTGGCCTCCAACGACCCTGACAATCTGGGCGGCTTTGAGGCTCCGCCGCTCGCGGGCAGTCCCAGCGCCATCGCCGCGGAGAAGGGGAACCGCGACTTCAGGTGGCTGCAGAGCCGGCAATTCACCTTCGGGCTCACTTCGCTTTATGCGCTGGTGGCTCTGCTCAGCTTTTTCGCGTGGCTGCGCGACCGCGATCAGTGGCTTCTGTTCTGGATGAGCCTCTACGCCCTGATGCTCACGATGGACGTGGTGCTGATTGGTTTGCGTCTTCCTTATCCCTTTGCAATCGCTCAATTCGCGACCCAGATTGCCATTGCAATTCGAGAAGCTTCGGGGTGGTTCCTGCTCATCTGGCTGCTGCAACTGCATCAGCACCCCCGGCTGGTTTACTACACAAGGCTCGCTGCGATCATCGGGATTGCCTCCTCCGCCGCCGACGGATGTTTGTCCTTTCTCTATCCGGATTTCATCTCTCCAGTGCGAATGCAGATTACCGATGCCATCACCACGTTTCCCTCGGTCGCGTTTGAGGGGATTCCCGTCGCCCTGGTTGCCTATGCCATCTTCAAGCGGAGGCGGCTGGACTCAGCCCGCTGGCTGGTCGCGATTCTCGCCTTTTTGAATGCCACAGTGTACTGGGTGGAAAATGCCACGGTGCAAGGCGTCCGCTACACGCATTGGACGGTGAGTGACAAAATCACAGCGACTCTCTTCACGGTGAATGGCAACAACTTCAACCTGCCCACGATTCTGCGCACGCTACTGTTTCTCTCCATCGTTTACGCGGTCGTTCGCTACACCATCGACAGCCGCCGCCGCCAGCACGCCATGGAGCAGGAGTTCCAGAATGCGCGCGAGCTGCAGCAGGTCCTGGTGCCGGAAACGCTGCCCGCCCTCGCCGGCTTTAACCTGACCAGCGCCTACCGTCCGGCGCAGGAAGTGGGCGGAGACTTCTTCCAGATCATTCCGCTCCCACCCCAGCAAACTTCGTTTGCCGGGGACCCCGGTCTGGAAGAAGGTTCCACGCTGATTGTGCTGGGGGATGTGAGCGGCAAAGGCCTGAAGGCCGCCATGGCGGTTTCGATGATTGTGGGCGCTGTGCGCACGTTGGTGGAGACGACGTCGCGGCCCGCAGAGATTCTGGCCGGCCTCAATCGCCGCCTCTTCGGCCGCTTGCAGGGAGGCTTTGCCACTGCGGTGGCGCTGCGCCTGGATAGCGACGGCACCTGCACCATCGCCTGCGCCGGCCATCCTGCGCCCTTCGTGAACGATGAGGAACTCATCTTCCCGGGCACGCTTCCGCTGGGCGTTTTGCCCAAGGCCGTGTTTGAGGAAAGCCGGTTCCAGATGGGCGAACGCGACCAGCTCGCGCTTTACACCGACGGCCTTCTTGAAGCGCGAAGCCAGAATGGCGATCTCTACAGCTTCGGCCGGCTCAAGACGCTGTTCGCAGGCCGCCCCACCGCCGAACAAGCCGCCGCAGCCGCCGTCAACTTTGGCCAGGATGACGACATCACGGTGCTGACGCTGACGCGCATCGCCGTGAGCGCGTAGTTGAGTTGCAGTGACAGACGATTTCGGCGGGACTTACGGCGCGTCGCCGAGTACCCGTCCGCCAGCATTGCGGGTTGCATTGGCAAGCTGTGAATCGAAAGTGGCCAGCGGAGCGCCTCTGCGCAGAGCAAGCTCCAGGTACATCGAGTTGTAAGCGGTCAATCCATGGCTGCGCGCCAAAGCCAGCACAGCAGATTGCCGGAGTTCCGGCGATTCGGTTTCAATGTCAGCCATGTCGAGCTCGGTGAGGAACCGAGCGCTTTGAGATGGCGTCACAAGACCCTTACGCTCGCCTCGGAGAATTCCGTTTGCCACTTCACCGAACCAAATTGCAGGCACAACGAATGCCTCATAATCCAACTCATCCATCACCAGATCGGCCAGGGCGGCTTCTGTCGAATCAAGTCTGGGAAAGAGCCAAGCCAAGGTCATGGAGGCGTCCAGCACCTTCATTCGCGGCCTTCCTCGATCCAGGAACGCAATTCCTCATGAGAGACACCTTGAATTTTCGGCATCTCGCGCAAGCGCCTGATTGCCTCGGCGATGCGCCTCGAATCGGGGCGGTTCTTGTGGCGGATCGGCCCCAACTCCGCTGACGGCTCGCCACGTTGCGTGATGACAAATGATTCGCCGGTCCTCGCCTGGCGCACGAGTTCGGAAAGGCGGGTCTTTGCTTCGAACAGCCCAATTTCTGTCACAACGCACCTCAACTAGCCACAAGCTAGTTTATCAACTAGTTTGTTGTGCGTCAACCCACCAGCGCCACGAACTTCTTCAGCTTCTCGTCGTACTCCTCGATGCGCCCCGTCAGAATGTCGTAGTACCAGCCATGCACCGTGAGTCGGCCCTCGGCCTCGGCCCGCGCCACGGGCGGCTGCGCGTGCAAGTTCATCAGTTGCACCACCACATTGCCGCGGATCAGCGACGCCAGTTCCGCGCTCTCGCCGTCGGCCGGATTCAACGGCTGCCGGTAGGCGAAGGCCGCCTCCACGTGCTCCAGCCAGCGCCGCGCCTTGGGCAGGTTGGCCAGGCTCTTGCGGTCGAGCGCCGCCTTCAGCGCTCCGCAGTCCGAGTGGCCGCACACAATCGCGTGCCGAACCTTGAGCACTTCGACGGAGTATTCGATGGTCGCCGTCACGCCGTCGACGTCCTGGCTTGGGATGGGCACCACGTTCCCAATGCTGCGCGCGATAAATAAATCCCCAGGCTCGGTTCCGAGAATCAGGTCCGGAACCACGCGCGAGTCGGCGCAGGTGATGAACAGCCACGCCGGCGTCTGACCCTCCGACAGCAGGTGAAAATGGCTCTTCTTCGCCGGAAAGACCTCGGCGAGAAACCGTCTGTGCCCGTCAATCAGCTTTTGCATCTTCGTCCCAGCGCTCCAAACGATCTTCCGCGGGCCCGCGCGTCGATTTGCGACGCCCACAACCCGATTTAACCCAGCCTATCGCATGCCGTTGGGTCCATCGCCTCGCCGCGGTCCGCGCGGCTATCCTGTTGGAGAGGGAAAAACACGCCCCATGCGATTCCATCATTCGTACGTGCGCCCTGCAATTCTCTCGGTTTTTCTTTTGGCGGCCGCTGCCAGCCACGCTCCCGCCCAAACCGTCGACGCGATCGATCCCGCGCTGCGCAGCCAGGTGGATCGCATCGCTACGCAAGTGCTCGAAGCGACGGGCGTACCGTCGGCCTCTGTTGCTGTCGTCGAGCACGGAAAACTCGTCTACACCCACGCCTACGGCAGTGCGCGCATCGCCGCGGCATCGTCTCCTGCGGTTCCCGCCACGCCGGAGATGCGCTATTCCATTGGATCAATCTCCAAGCAGTTCACGGCCACAGCCATCCTGCTCCTCCAGGAACAGGGCAAGCTTTCGCTCGACGACCCCGTCGGCAAATACATCCCTGGCCTCACGCGCGGCAATGATGTCACCATTCGCGAAATCCTCTCGCACACCTCCGGCTACCAGGATTACTGGCCCGAAGACTACGTGATGACCACCATGAACCATCCCGAAACCGCGCAGCAGATCATCGACACCTGGGGCAAAAAGCCGCTCGACTTCGAGCCCGGCACGCAGTGGCAGTATTCAAACACAAATTTTGTTATTGCCGGCCGCATCGTGGAAGTGGTCTCCGGCGAGTACTACTGGGACTTCCTCAGCGAGCACATCTTTCGGCCGCTCGGCATGAAGTCGGTCTGGAACTCCGACGCCGTCAAACTCACCGAGGTGGATGCCACGCCGTACTGCCGGCACGCGCTCGGCCCGCTGCGTGTGGCCCCCAAGGAAGGTATCGGCTGGATGTTCGCGGCCGGCGAGCTGGCCATGACTCCGCACGACCTGGCGCTCTGGGATGAGAGCTTGATCGCACAATCAATACTCTCCTCCGAGAGTTACAAAAAAATGTTTACCGAGGTGAAGCTGAAGAACGGCGAAGGCACGCACTACGGTCTTGGCGTGGAGGTGCGCGAGCGCAACGGCCATCGCTCCATCGAGCACGGGGGCGAGGTCTCCGGCTTCGTTTCGGACAACGAAGTGCTGATCGACGATGGCGCGGCCGTCGTTGTCCTTACCAATCAGGACGCTGTAAACGCCGCGGGCACTATCGCGCGCCTCACCGCGCCCCTCGTGGCCGGTTATCCGCTCACCGCTCCCGAGCAGCAGGCCCTCGACATCTATCACGGCCTCGAGCAGGGCCGCATCGACCGCTCGCTCCTCGCGCCCAACTTGAGCGACTACTTCACGCCCGAAGCCATCGCCGACTTCCAGTCGAGTCTCTCGCCTCTCGGCGAGCCGCTCAGTCTTCGCCAAACCAGCAGCGAATTCCGCGGCGGCATGACCTTTCGCGTCTTCGAGATCGTTTACCCCGGCCGCCGGCTCCAGCTCACCACCTACACCTATCCCGACGGCAAGCTCGAGCAATATCTCATCGCTCCCACGCAGTGACGAGAAAGGCGGAGAGACGCATGCGCACCAGCGAAACGGCGAACGCCGGAGAGCGCTCGCCGGGCGATTCGCCGAGCTGGGTGCACCGCGTCTCCTTTTCGTATGCCATTGCCTGCATCAGCCGGTTCATGATCCTTCGCGACCGCGCCTTCGGCTGGACGAAACGCGGCCGCGTGCCTGCGGGCATTCATGAGCGTGCTTCCCGCCACTCTGTTCCCAGTGCGGCCCACCATCTTGATGCAGTCTTTGTCGAGCCGGCTCGCGGTCCCGCCCGGGCTGCAGTTCTGCTTTGTCATGGCATTGGCGAAACCGTGGAGCAGTGGTTCGGCGTGCAGCAACTTCTCGCCGCCCACGGCGTTGCCTCGCTGGTTTTTGACTACTCCGGTTTCGGTAAGAGTACCGGCCGGACGCATTGGGAGCGGTTCGAACTTGACGCGATCGCCGCCTTCGCCGCGCTGGAAAAGCTGGCGCCAGAGCTGCCCTTGACGGTGCTCGGCTTCTCGCTGGGCAGTGGGGTGGCTACGGCGGTCTTTCAGCGGATCGGGGCTCATCGCTTGATTCTCTGCGAGGCCTTCACCTCTTTTCGTCACGCTGCTGTCTCCGTCGGTATCCCTCGTCCACTTGCCCACCTCGTGCCGCCGATCTGGCACGCGCAACCGCCGCTCTCGCAGTGCAGATTGCCGGTCCTCATCGTTCATGGAGAGAAGGACAGGCTGTTTCCCGTTGCGATGGCGCGCGAACTGGCCGGCTGGTGCGAGCCGCGAGCGGAGGTCGTCCTCGTCCCCAACACCACCCACAACCAGCCCTTCCGCAAACCGCAGCTTTCGTATTGGGGCCCGATTATCGAGTGGCTCTCCGGATGATGGGTTCGGCTGCTGAAGAGGTCTGGTCGCGATTTGCTCATCCGGTTCCGCAAAAGGCGCGGAAAAAGGATGTGGCAATGGGTGAAGTTTCCTGGCGCCGGATGTGGAACTCGAGTGCAAATCTGTGCGGTCTGGGTGCCGAAGTGGTGAGCGAGGGAAAGTGGCGAGGACGGCATGTGATCGCTGCGGCGGAGGAAAACTTGCTCATTTCAAAGGCACTGCGCCGAGTTACCCTTTTCTAGAAAGTTGAGTAATCTCAGTGCCGCTTCGAAAAGGTGCTTCGATCGTCTCCGGTGTCGTTTCGACGCATTCGGTCGCTATGCTAACACCCGTGATTCGCGGGGCTGTTGCCGGGATGGAACGGAAATCCCCACAATGCAGCCCGCGCCGGCCGCGTTGGGAGTTCCTTCGAGCGTTATGGGAAAGCGCTTCCGCTGGCGAGAGGCGTTTGCAGCGTCTGCTGGCGGTGCTACTTGCCGTCATTTGTCTCGGCGTAACCTTTGTTGGCGTGCCCCGTTTAGGCATTTTCGGGCACGATGTTTTTGTTTCTCTGGATGGCGGCTGGCGGGTGCTCCACGGAGAGCGGCCGGGGATTGATTTCTACAGTCAGATGGGGCCGGCATACTACCTGCTGCACGCCGCCGGGTTGTGGCTGGCCGGTGGAGACGCGCGCGGCCTGGGTTATGGCAGCGCTCTCGCCGTCGTAGTGCTGAGTTGTTGGGAGTTCTTTCTTTTGCGCTCCCGGATGAAGGCGTTGCCGCTCCTGGTCACCTGCCTGTTTCTCGCCCTGCTTGTGGCAGCGCCGTTCCCGCTGGGCTTTTCACCCCTGCGTACAGCATTTTGCATGAAGCACAACCGCTACTGCTACATGCTGACCTCGCTCGTCATGCTGGAGTCGTTTTTGCCGCCCGGGGAGTTCAAAGGCTGGCGCCATGCCTTTGTCGGCGGGTTTTCGTCGGGCGTGGCGTGTGCGCTCGCGTTTTTCATTAAGATCAGCTTCGGCTTTGTCGCGCTGACTTTCGCAGCGGCGTCGGTGCTGCTGGTTCCCCGCGCGCGGTACCGTCTGCCGGGCCTTGCCGCGGGCATCCTGGCGTTTTCACTGCCAATGATGGGCTATCTCCGCTTCGACCTTCACTCGCAGATCGAGCAGTATCGATTGCTGGCCCTGACCCAGGCACACTCGATCACTTTCATGTCGATCCTGTGGACGGCATACGAAGACCGGCTGGAGATATCGCTGGTTGCCCTATTGGTTTTGCTGATGGGCCTTCTGCTGGAAGTACCGCTCAAACGGTTTCTTGTGCTTGCTGCAGTTACCGCGATGGCCGGCGGCGCGAGCATCCTGCTGCTACTGACCAACACGCAGCTTGCGGAAATGCCGCTGCTGACAACTTGCGCGCTCTTGCTGTTGAACGAGATCGTTGCCGCGCACCATCGGGAGAGAACGCTTGCCGAGGCGCCTTTGCAGGCGATGGCGCTGCTCCTGATTCTGATTCCCGCGAGCCTGGACGCGGTGGGACTGGTTGCGGCGGTTAAAGAGAAGATTGCGCCGTCCATGCCGGTCTTCCGGTTTTCCGAACCGCATCTGACTGCGCTCGAATTCAGCGATTGCGGGACGGAGCAAGACAACAAGTACTGCCATCCCAACGACAATGGCCGGCAATATGTGCAAATTACCCAGGACGGTCTTGACTTGATTCACCAGTACGGCCTGCCAGATGAATCCGTGGCTGGCATGGATATGAGTAATCCGTTTTCCTATGGAAGCCTGCGCAAACCTGCCCATGGAGGCGCCGTCGTCCTGGGCGCAACAAACATCAATAAGGACCACGTGCCGCCCAGGAAGCTGCTCATCGGCGATGCTTCGCTGCTGCTAATACCCAAATTCGAGACGTCGACTGCCGACGCATTGCAATGCATTCTGCGCACCTATCCGGAGATTCTTGGCCGTGATTATCGCCTGCTCGCCGAATCCCGCTTTTGGAGTCTTTACCGGAGGGCCGAAGCCCACTAGGCCAGAACCCGGCGACGGCCTAACCAACCCACGGACCCACTCCTCCGATAAACTAAGAGCAGACCATGTTTGAGAACCTTTCCGACAAACTCCAGCGTGTCTTCAAGAGCCTTCGCGGCCAGGGCACGCTCACTGAAGAAAACATTGCCGAAGCTCTGCGCGAGATCCGCGTCGCTTTGCTCGAGGCCGACGTTAACCTCAAGGTAGTCACCGACCTGATCGAACACATTCGCGAGAAGGCCGTGGGCAGCGAAGTGCTCACTGCGCTCTCGCCCTCCGAACAGGTGGTCAAGATCGTGCGCGACGAACTGGTCGCGCTGCTCGGCAAAGACACCGCGCGTTTCAACTTCGCCTCCAAGCCGCCCACGGTCATTTTGATGGCCGGCCTGCAGGGCTCCGGCAAAACCACGACTTCCGGCAAGCTCGCCGCGTGGCTCAAGAAGGGTGGTCACCGTCCCATGCTGGTTTCGGTCGACGTCTACCGCCCCGCCGCGCGAGAGCAGCTTAAAGTTGTCGCCAAGCAGGTGGAGACGCGCCTCTACGAAGGCGATCTGAAAGGCGAGCCCGCGGGATCTGCACTGGTCGAGCGCCTCGCCAAGGAAGCCCGCCGCGAAGCCGTCATCATGGGCTGCGACACGCTCATTGTGGACACCGCCGGCCGCCTCCACATCGACCAGGAACTGATGGCCGAGATGGAGAGCCTGAAAAAGCTTCTTGCACCGCAGGAGATTCTCTTCGTTGCCGACGCCATGACCGGCCAGGACGCGGTCAACTCCGCGCAGGATTTTCATGCGCGGCTCGGACTGACGGGAGTGGTTCTGACGAAAATGGACGGCGACGCTCGCGGCGGCGCGGCGCTTTCGATTCGCCACGTCACCGGCCAGCCCATCAAGTTCATCGGCGTGGGCGAAAAGGCGGACGCCTTCGAGCCCTTTCATCCGGATCGCATCGTGGGCCGCATCCTGGGCATGGGCGACATGCTCTCGCTCATCGAAAAAGCCGAATCCTCACTCGACCGAAAGAAATCCGAGGATCTGGCGAAGAAGGCGCTGCTTGGCGACGGCTTTTCGCTCGAAGACTTCCGCGATCAGCTGCGCCAGATCAAAAAGCTCGGCTCGATGGAGAGCATTTTGAAGATGCTGCCCTCGGTCGGCCCCTTCGCCGGCATGCAGCAGGCCGCGGGCCAGGTCGATGAGAAGCAATTCGTGCGCCTCGAGGCCATCATCAACTCCATGACGCCCAAAGAGCGCCGCAATCACGAAATCATTTCGGGCACGCGCCGCAAGCGCATCGCGGCCGGCAGCGGGACCAGCGTGCAGGAAGTGAACCAGCTCCTGCGCCAGTACGCACAGATGGCCAAGATGTTCAAGCAGGTGGGCAAGATGGGCATGGCGAAGAGCATGATGAGGGGCGGCCTCGCGGGGATGGGCGGCAAACAGCGGTTTGGAAGGTAAGCAATCGCATGACCGTGCTTCAGGACCAACTCGACGAGATCACGGCGAACACCAGGCGGCTGGTGCAGGCCGAGCGCATGGCCATCAACGAGCGCGCGGTCCGTGACCTGTTTGAATCCGGCATCGAGGAAAAGATTCTCCCCGTGGGCGCCACGGCTCCGGAGTTCACGCTCAACGACGCTTCCGGCCGGCCCGTCCGCTCGGCCGATTTGCTCGCTCTCGGGCCGCTCGTTCTCAACTTCTTCCGCGGCCGCTGGTGCCCCTACTGCATCACGGAAATCGAGGCCTGGCGCGACCTCTATCCACGGCTGCGCGAGGCCGGAGTGTTGCTGGCTGCCATCAGCCCGCAAACCCAGCGCCAGAGCGATTTCATGGTGGGCCAGCACGGGCTGCCGTTTCCAGTTCTCGCGGACCCCGGCTGCGCGGTCGCCGAGCAATTTGGTTTGGCGTACACCATCCCCGGCTACCACCGCGACTACTACCGGTCCATCCTCGTCAACATCCCCTTCGTCAACGGCGACGATTCCTGGCGCCTGATCCTTCCCGCCACCTACGTTCTCAGCCCCGCCGGACGCGTCGTCCACGCCCAGGCGCACGCCGATTTCCGCGTGCGCCCCGAGCCGGAAGAGGTTCTTGCTGCCGCGCTCACTGCAGTCGGAAAGTAGTCGCCGCCTATTCCATGGGACTGGCGGCGCGCGACATCAGCAGCATGTACTGGTCCTTTCGCTCGCCGGCCGAGGGATCGCAGTTTTGCTGGGCACAGAATTTTCCCCCGGTCAGGTAGTCGTAGATGAGCGAGGGCACCTGGTAGTGGTGGATGGTATTGTGGCGGACCACCTTGCCGTCTTCGACAACGAGGATGCGGTTCATGTGGATGCTGTCGTCGATGTTGTCGAGATAGCGAAAATCCTTATAACTGTCGGTTCCCCTGTCGAGCGGCGGCACATGGTCGGACACCAGGATGATCAGGCTATTGGGATCGAGCTTGATCAGGGCGCGAACGTAGGCAGCGATGGCCTGGGTGCGGTACCAATACTGGTTGGCGGACCGCAAAAGCTGGAGGTCGTCATGCGGCGCATTCATCTTGAGGACCAGAGGCCGCTGATCGGTGTCGATATCGTGGGGCTCATGGCCGTAGATTGTCAGCAGGTAGTTGAGGATCGGCTGCCCCGGATGCTGCTTGAGTGTGCGCGCGATAAAGGCAAGATTCTGGTCGAACAGATCCCCGTCAAACAAGAAATCCTCGGCTTCTGATATGTTCTCCACCGTCAGGTAGGTCTCGCGATTGGGGGCGAATTCACGCGCGAAATAGATCTTATCGAACCCGATTCCGGTATAGGCCTTGATGGTGTTGAAGTAGTCGGGCATATAGGCGTTGCTGGCGTACGTCGTGTAGCCGGCCTGGCGCAGGATGGCAGGCATGCAACCCGCCGGATGCCCGGTAAAACTGTTGAATTCAATAAAGGAGATCTGCGACAAAGCAGGCACGCCGCATAGCGCCTCGAACTCCGCCTGGGCGGTCCGGCCGCCGAAGACGGGGGAGATGGAAAACCCTTGGCTGTCGCCGACCAACTGGGCGAAATCGGGATGCCGCGGATCTTTGGAGAAGGTGACGCCGCGAAAGAGGGTGGGGTCCAGCCAGCTCTCGAGCACAACCAGGTACACGTTGTGGCGATTCCCGTTGCTGCGGATGAAATCGGCAGTGGCGCGAATCCGCTCATCATTCTCGGCGCGCTTGCGGTACGTGACGGTCTTCTCGACTGCTACCCTCCGCGCCGCCTCGAAATAGAGCAGAACCGTGATACGGCCGTTATCGTCGAGGCACCCCGCATCGGAGAAATCCATCTGTTCCACTCCCGCCAGGACTAGCCCCGAGACGACCACATGCGGGAAAAGCTCCACCGCCGCAGCCCCCAGGATCAGCAGTCCTGCCACAGTGAGGGCGCGCCAGTATTTGCGATAGTCGACGAAAGTGAGCAGCAGGACGACCGGCAGAGCGAGGACGAGCAACAACGCCGCTGTCCCCTCGAAATGCAGCACTTTAAGAAGCTCAGGCAGGTTTCTGAGGTCGATGACGCGCAGAACGTCTCCGTAGGCGATGAAGTAGACATCGCTGGCGATATAGGCCAGGACCAACGGCAGCGCAGCAACAATCGCTGACAGTTTTCCCCGCCGCAGCGCGAAGCCGAAGGCCCAGTAAAGCGCAAGCAGCAAGGGCGCCTCAAGATGGAGGTGGTCATGAAGCGGTAATCGGCCGCTCCAGTGGCCCAGAACTTCAGAGAGCCCTTCCATGAAGAGCAGAAAAACAGGATAGCGAAGCCATAGGCGGAGGCGAATCTTGTCCGCGGCCCGGCGGATCCGTTGACCCCATCGAGATCGACGTGGGGCATCGCCGGGCGCGGCTCGAGCGCCATCCAGACCACCCATGAACTGTCTCCTGACAATCCGTCCATATTAAAGGAGTGTTAACGGATAGAAAAGAGCAGGGTGGGGCGAGCCGGCCCAGTCTGCGCGCTTTCGGAGTTGGATTACGGCTTTCCGCTCGCGCTGGGCACGGCCGTTGAACCACTTTCTTTCGCAGCTTTCCGGGCTCAGCGATAGGCCGGTTCTTCCCGGTTCGAGGCCAGGCGATAGGGACTGAAAAAGCTGAAAATCCGAATCCTGATGATTAAATTAGCATCATATAAGTTGACAGTAAGAGACTCAATCTGAGATTCTGTCCTGTCAGGATCTCATCCAAAGGCAGGAAAACATGGCTAAAATCATCGGAATCGACCTCGGAACTACCAATTCGTGCGTTGCCGTCATGGAAGGCGGCGAGCCAAAAGTCATTCCAAATGAGGAGGGTGCGCGTACTACCCCCTCAATTGTGGCTTTCACCAAGAGCGGGGAGCGGCTGGTAGGCCAGGTGGCCAAGCGCCAGGCCATCACCAACCCCGAAAACACCATTTTCTCGATCAAGCGCTTCATGGGCCGCCGCTACAACGAAGTGTCGGACGAGATGAAGATGGTCCCCTTCAAGGTCATCCAGCAGGGCGACCACGTGGGGGTCATCGCCCAGGGCAAGGAGTACACCCCGCCCGAAATCTCTGCCATGATCCTGCAGAAGCTCAAGAAGAGCGCCGAAGCCTATCTGGGCGAGACGGTTACGGAAGCGGTGATCACCGTTCCGGCCTACTTCAACGACGCGCAGCGCCAGGCCACAAAGGACGCAGGCAAGATCGCCGGCCTCGACGTGAAGCGCATCGTGAACGAGCCGACCGCGGCTGCTTTGGCCTACGGGCTCGACAAAAAGAAGGACGAGACCATCGCCGTTTACGACTTTGGCGGCGGCACCTTCGACATTTCGATTCTCGAAGTGGGCGAGGGCGTGATCGAAGTCAAGTCGACCAACGGCGACACCCACCTGGGCGGCGACAACCTCGACCAGAAGATCGTGGACTGGCTCACCGCCGAGTTCAAGCAGGAGCACGGCCTCGACCTGACCTCGAAGGGCAACGAAATGGCCCTGCAGCGCCTGAAGGACGCCGCGGAAAAGGCCAAGATCGAGCTCTCGACCACGGTCGAGACCGAGATCAATTTGCCGTTTATTACCGCTGACGCTTCGGGCCCCAAGCACCTGGTTCGCAAGCTGACCCGCGCCAAGCTGGAGCAGTTGGTCGAAGACCTGATCGAGCGCTCGGTCGAGCCCTGCAAAAAGGCTCTGGCCGATGCCGGCATCTCCACCAGCCAGATCGACGAAGTGGTCTTGGTGGGCGGACAGACGCGCATGCCCAAGATTCAGGAGCTCGTGAAGAAGCTTTTCGGCAGGGAGCCGCACCGCGGCGTGAATCCCGATGAGGTGGTTGCCGTGGGCGCGGCCGTGCAGGCGGGCGTGCTGGCCGGCGACGTGAAAGATCTGCTGTTGCTCGACGTGACGCCTCTCACTTTGTCGATTGAGACGCTGGGCGGCGTGGCCACGCAGATGATTCAGCGCAACACCACCATCCCGACCAAGAAGACGGAGACCTTCTCGACGGCGGCCGACAATCAGACCGAAGTCGAAGTGCACGTGCTGCAGGGCGAGCGGCCCATGGCGGCGCAGAACCGGACTCTCGGCAAGTTCAAGCTGGGCGGCATCATGCCTGCTCCGCGCGGCGTGCCGCAGATCGAGGTCACATTCGACATCGACGCCAACGGCATTCTGAACGTGACGGCGAAGGACAATGCCACAGGCAAGGACACGCGCATCACGATTACTTCCAGCTCCGGCCTCAGTAAGGAAGAGGTGGAGAAGATGGCCAAGGAAGCCGATGCCCACGCCTCCGAGGATAAAGAGCAGCGCGAGCAGATCGAGGCTCGCAACGCTCTCGACTCGATGGTCTACAACATCGAGAAGATGTTGAAGGAGAGCGGCGAAAAAGTGGCTGCTGCCGACAAGACCGATGTGGAAGCGGCGCTGGCCGATGCCAAGAAGACCCTCGAAGGGTCGCCGTCGACCTCCGAACTCAAATCGGCGAACGAGCGGCTGACGCAAGCCAGCCACAAGCTGGCCGAGGCGATGTATAAGGCGACCGCGGCGCAGGCGACTGCGCCGGGCGGACCTTCGGACGGCAGCACTGGTGGGTCAACTGGCGGCGAAGCCAAGAAGGAAGGCGAAGTCATCGACGCCGAGTACGTGGACGTGGACGAGAAAAAGTAAGCAATTCGGCAAGTCAGCAAGTCAGCGGGTCAGCGGGGTGGGCGACGTAAAGTCGCCCACCCCGAATCTTTAACCCTCAGCCGTTGTCATCCTGAGCGATGACCCTGAGCATCGCGAAGGGGAGAAGTCGAAGGATCTGCGGTTGCTTTTCCAGCGTTCGGGAAGAATTGAGGTCGCATGGGGCAGTTCGATTCGGAAACTGGCGCTGCACTCGCGGAGCTCAATTACGAAGCCTTGTCAGAGACTCCCGGCGGGGAGTTCGCCGAAATTGTCAGCGATCTACTTACGCTTATCGGCACAGGAGGGCTCTCGGCTGTCGCTGGAAGCATTTCAAATCTCGCGTTGAAGGTCCGAAAACTTGCGGGCGCCAGCTACGGGGATAACCTGATCTACGCGATCACCGCGGTACGAAATGATCTGGCCGACCTTTATCAAAAGGAAGAAAGACTTAGAGGACGCATTGATTCACTTCGTACCGATCCGAAGTTTGCAAAAGCAATCGCCGCGCTTGCTCTTCGCGCCATGCAAACGTCTGTCGAGGATCGACTGAGGCGGCTTGCACGAATTATCGTGAATGGCGTCAAGGAAGATGATTTAGAAGCTGAGAGCATCGACGACATGATGCGTGCTGCCGTAGAGCTGAAAGGTGCAGATATTGTGCTTCTAGGTAAGATTTACGACTCTCAAAAGCCATTGCTGAAACAACAAGGATTGAATCCTACTAATTGGTTTGGACAGATTCAAACATATTGGAATCAATTCGTTGATTCTGGAGCACTTAATGCATCGAATCATCTTGCGTATCGGAGCTCATTTTCGCGCTTAGAATCGCATGGGCTGATTCAGAAGCTTCGTGAGATCAGTACAGCGGGGGTTGGGCTGGAGCATTATGCCCTGCTTGAAGAAGGATTGAAGTTCTACGAGCGCCTACAGGAAATCGCCGTTCAAGAATGAGGCAGGAACGAAATCATGACTGAAAGAATTGCCGAAGGCATCATGAGGGGTCTTGAACAAGCTCTCGCTTACGCGCAGGGCACGGCGGACAGAAGCCGGTACAAGGTGCATGTATTTGTGAGAGAAAAGCCAGAGCCGCGCAAGGCAAGAAAACGGATGCCGCCTATTCATCCAGGAGAGTTCCTGCGTGAGGATTTCCTCATTCCGCTTGGGATAACGGCTGAGATGCTAGCCGAGGAAATCAGGGTTCCGGCGCGGCGTGTGGTTGCTATCGTAAAGGAAAGGCAAGGGCTGGACGCGGATTTGTGCCTTCGCCTGTCGAGATTCCTGGGGATGTCGCCGGAATTCTGGATGAACGCCGAGAAAAACTACGAATTGGAGACGGCGAGGGCTGACTGGCCGAGGATTTGCAAGGAGATTGGCAGGCATCCACGTGACCGGAGGACTGGAGAACTCAAGCCCCGGCGGTTGGCTCGAAAGGCGGTATAGGTTCAGGCGAAGAGAGGCGAAAAGCAACCGCAGATCCTTCGACTCCGCTGCGCTTCGCTCAGGATGACAGGCACTTGAGAGATTAACGGGAAGATTGAGTTCAGGAAAACATGGCCACTACGACCAACAAAGACTATTACGCCACGCTCGGCGTCAAGAAGACGGCCACGGCGGATGATATCCGCAAGGCTTTCAGGAAAGCTGCGCGCAAATACCACCCTGACGTGAATCCCGGCGACAAGAAAGCCGAGGAGAAGTTCAAGGAGATCTCCGAGGCCAACGACATTCTGAGCGACGAGAAGAAGCGCAAGGTTTACGACCAGGTCGGCTTCTACTCCGACCAGATCGACCCCGCGACAGCTGAGGCCTACGCGCGGCAGCAGCGCGAGGGCAGCAGGCCGCCCGTCGACTTCGGCGGCTTCGACTTCAACGGTTTCTCGGGCGACCCGGGCGCAGGCGGCGGGGGCTTTGGCAGCTTCAAAGACATCTTCTCCGGTATCTTCTCGGGTGCGCAGCATCCGCACGCGCCGCGCGGTCCCCAGCCCGGCACCGATCTCGAATACCAGGCCACGGTCGACTTCTGGACGGCGATTCGCGGCGGCCAGGCGCGTATCCAGATCAATCGCCAGGAAGTGTGTCCCACCTGCCATGGGCAGGCGCACACCGGCGGATCGAAGACTTGCAGTGAGTGTCACGGTACCGGGCAGGTGACGCAGATGGGCGGGCGCATGAAGTTCAACATCACCTGCCCGAGCTGCAACGGAACGGGAAAAACCTCGAACGACTGCCCCACCTGCCACGGCGAGGGCACGGTCACGCGCTCGGAGCCGGTCGAGTTCCGCATCAAGGCGGGCACGCGCGACGGCCAGCGCATCCGCCTGCAGGGCAAGGGCAATGCCGGCGTCAACGGCGGCCCCGCGGGCGACCTGTTTTTGATCGTGCGCACCGGCCCGAACCCGGTCTTCACGCGCCAGGGCGACGACATCCTTCTCACTGTGCCCGTCACGGTGGCCGAGGCCTCGCTGGGCGCGAAGGTCGAGGTGCCCACCATCGACGGCCGCGCGCAGTTGAAGATTCCGCCTGGCACGCAGAGCGGGCAAAAGCTGCGCATGCGGGAACGCGGCGTGGAGAGTGCGCAGCAACCCGGCCAGCGCGGCGATGAGATTGTTACCGTCTCCGTCGTGGTGCCGCACCTGAACGACGAACGCAGCCGTGAGATCATGCGCGAGCTCGGCCGCCTCAACCCCGGCGACCCGCGCAAGGAGCTGTTCGAAAAACTTTAGGGAGCGAGAAAGCAAGCGGCGGCAGGATGGGCCGCACAAAGTTCGGCTAAGCTGATTTGGGAAAGAGCCATGGCCACAAAACGCAAATCCAAAGGCGCGTACATGATCTCGGCGGTGGCTGAGATGTATGAGATTCACCCGCAGACCCTGCGTCTCTACGAGCGCGAGGGGCTGCTGAAGCCTTCGCGCACCGAGGGCAACACACGCCTCTACACCGACGAGGATTTGGAACGCCTCGAATTCATCCTCAACCTCGCCCGCGACCTCGGCGTGAACATCGCCGGCATTGGCATCATCCTGCAGATGCGCGAGCGCATGGAAGAGATGAACCGCCAGATGCAGAGCTTTGTCGAGTACGTTCGCACCGAGATGCTGGCTCGCTTTCAACAGGCCGCACCCGGCTCGGCATCCGCCATCGTGCCCATCCGCAAGCCCGTCGCAGCGCCGCGCGCGGTCAATCCCCGCAAGCCGTAGGATTGAGATGAGTGGTTTCCCACCCTTGCGCCGATGAAACTGGCGCAAGGATGGGGCACCTAGCATCTGCGTGTGGACTCGCTGACTCGCTGACCAGCCGCGTATCCTTAGTACGAACATGCCTTACGTCCTCCTCGGCCTGGCCGTCTTCGGCCTCATCACTTCCGCGGTTTTTGCCGGCATTGTGCTGTGGGCCGTTCCCGGCTACCTTCGCGAGCGCCGACTCGCGCTTGCCCAACTCGCTGCCCGGCCCGGCTTCACGCCTCCGCTTACGCTCCTCAAGCCTCTGCATGGAGCGGACCCCGGCCTCGAGTCCTATCTCGAGACCTTTTTCACGCAGGATTATTCCGCATACGAAATCCTCTTCTGCGCCCGCACCGCGACAGACGAGGGTCTGGAAACCGCGCGCCGCGTGGCCGCCCGGCATCCGCAAATTCCGGTCCAATTCCTCTCCACCGGCGGCCAGCCCGATTACATCAACGCCAAAGTCGCCTCCATGGAGCTGATGGAAGCCCACGCCGCGCACGAGATCCTCGTCATCAGCGACAGCGATGTGCGCGTTGCGCCAGACTACCTGCGCTCCGTGGCCCTCCCCTTCGCCGACCCCAACGTCGGGGGCATGTGCTGCCTCTATCGCGGCGTCGCGGCAGAAGGCGGCCTCTGGGCGCGGCTTGAAGCCGTCGGCATGTCGGTCGAAATGTCGGCCGGCGTTCTCGCTGCGCGCGCCATGGAAGGCATGCAGTTTACGCTCGGCCCCACCATGGCCTTCCGGCGAGAAACCATCCGCCGCATGGGCGGCTTCAAGGTCACGGCCGACTACTGCGCCGACGATTTCATCCTCGGCAACGAGACCTACAAGCTGGGCCAGAGCGTGGTCCTCAGCCATCACGCCATCGACCACATGGTTCTGCACTCGGGGCTTATGGGCTCGCTCAAGCACCAGGTGCGCTGGATGAAGTCCACGCGCTTTTCGCGGCCCAAAGGCCATTTCGGCACCGCACTCACCTTCAGCCTGCCCTTCGGCCTGCTGGCGCTCGCCGCTTGCGCATGGCTTGGGACACCGATGTGGGGCCTCTCGCTCCTCGCGTTCGCTGTGGCCACGCGTCTTGCGCTTTCCATCGCCGTCGGCCGTCTCGTGGTCCGCGACACGAGCTGGTTTGGCCTGCTTGTGCTTTACCCGATTCGCGACCTGATGGGATTTTGCTTCTGGGCCGCGAGCTACGCGGGCCGCCGCATTCTGTGGCGCGGCCGCGTCCTGGAGCTGCTGCCCGGCGGCAAAATGAGAGCCACGCAATGAGTCGCTCGCCGTCGCTCCTCGCCAGTTGATTCCGTGAACCCCGTAGCTTCCCATGTTCGTAGCATGTTGCGCGGGCTCGCGGGCAAGGCATAATGAGCACAGTCCCATCTCTGCTGCGGAGACCTGCAACAATGATCAAAGAACGCCAGGACAGTCTGCTATTGCTGTCGCTGGGCAGTGTTTTCCTGGTATTGGTCAGTGCGGCGATCGCGCATTTCAATGCTCTGGGAATGATCGATTTCAAAGAGTTCTATTTATCCGGTAAATGTCTCATCGAGCATCGTGACCCTTACCAGGAAAGCCAGTTATGGGATCTGTACAAGAGAGAGGCAGGGGAGCTGCCATCCGCTCTCGGCTCCGTACTGATTGCGACGCATGGTCATCGTAGCCCCAATTTCCCAACCACCTTCGTTCTCGTCGCTCCCCTTGCGCTTCTGCCCATCAAGGCCGCCGATGCGGTTTGGTTCATTCTCAGCGCGGTAGCCTTTGTTCTCGCTGCTTTCGCAATGTGGAAAGCCGGTGCCGAATTTTCGCCGCTCATCGCCGCGGGACTGGTTTTCCTCTTTCTCGTAAACAGCGAAATGCTCCTGGCCCTGGGGAACACGGTTGGCCTTGTGGTGGGACTTTCGGTCATTGCGGTTTGGTGCTTTGTTCAAAATCGATTCACGCTTGCCGGTGCCATCTGTCTGGCAGTTGCCTTGGTCATGAAACCGCATGACGTGGGCTTGATCTGGCTGTATTTTCTTCTCGCCGGCGGCATTGCCCGCAAGCGGGCGCTCGAAACGCTTATACCGGTTGCTGCGCTGGTTGTGCCCGCAGTGCTATGGACCGCGCAGATTGCGCCGCACTGGCTCCAGGAAATGCAGGCGAACCAGTCAGCGCTCATGCAGCGCGGGGCATTGAATGATCCCGGACCCCATAGCGGCGGCAGCTTCGGCGTCAATATGACCGTCTGCCTGCAAACCATTGTGAGTCGATTCTGGGACAATCCGCATTTCTACAACCCGGTCGTTTACCTCATCTGCGGGGCGCTCCTGCTCATCTGGCTGCGCAAGACACTGCAGTCCAGATTCTCGCCTCATCTGGCATGGTTCGCGATTGCCGCGGTCGTACCGCTAACCATCCTGGTTGTCTATCACCGCAGTTACGATGCGCGCTTGCTGCTGCTCTCCGTTCCTGCCTGCGCCATGCTTTGGCAGAAGGGCGGGCGGCTCGGGTGGTGTGCACTCGCGCTCACGCTCGCCGCCATCATCCTCACCGGCGACATTTTTTGGATCACGCTCTTCCAGGTCACGCATTACTCCGGCCCGTCTCTCGCCTTCGGCGTGATTCCCGCTCCGCTCATCCTGCTCGCGCTCAGCGTCTTCTATCTATACGTGTATGTCCGGCAACCCCGGGAAGCCGCGAACTGAGAACAGGGAACAGAGATCACTGACCACGGATCACTGGATCGGCCGGTCCGTCCACAGCGTCTTGTCAGCGAGGATCTGGACCTGAATCAGCCTTCCGGCCAACGCGTGTTCCACCTTGTCGCGATCCGGATCCTCGGCGAAGATCCACTTGCGCTCGCCGGTGCCCCAAATCGCCTCAAGCTTTGCGTCGCTCAAATAAATATCGGGCGCATCGGGATAGCACGAGCCCCACAGCAGCGTCGATCCCTCGCCGTTCTGCCCGCAACGCGGCAGCACCAGCATGGCCGGCCGTCCACCAAAGAACGTGTTGGTATAAAAGATGACCGAAGATCCCGACGACTGGTCGCCGTAGATGACGAACGTGTCGCTTGGTGAGCCCTTGGCCATGATCGTATCCGCCATCTGCTTGGAGCTGAGCATGGGCTCAAAGCGCGCCAACGCGATGTGCGCGGCGACGAAGAAAACCGTCATCGTAAGCGCTATGCTCACGGTGGCCGCAAGATGCTTTCCCTTGATTCGCAGCAGCCATCCCGCCAGCGGCCCAATCAGGAGCGTGATCGCCGCGAGTGCCGCGGGTAGCCGTAGCGCCGCAAACGACCTGCCGGTCAAATCGAACAGGTGCGACGTGGAAAGCGTGTAATCGCCCACCGCGCGATGCGCCAGCAGGGTGCCGATGTCGGGAACGTACGGCAGGCTGCGCGAAGTCCACAAACCCCAGCCCAGCACCGCGGCAGACACCACGCCGATGGCGGCAAACACCGCTTGCGCGCCCGTCAGCCACGTCGTTGAAACCACGGGACCGCCGTTGGCGCCGCGGCGCATCTCGATATCCGCCACCACGCCCGCGATCAGCATGACGAGCGGCGGCCACACTGGAAACGTGTAGTACTCCTGGTTCGTCGAGATCGAAAAGAACAGCAACGTCCATGCCGTGAACAGGCTCAGCAGCCAGATGGTGCGCGTGCGGAACTTCACGCGCAGCACATGGGTGGCCACGTCTTCGCGCATGGCGTGATCCAGGTAGAAGTCCACGGTGTCGCCCGCATCGTGGCGCAGATGCTTGAGCCAGCTGCGCCGCGTCTTCCATGCCACGGCCACCGCGGCCGGCAGAAACAGGCTCCACGGGAAGATCCACACCAGATGCGCCAGCCAGTACCAGACTCCCGGCATCTTGTTGTAGTCGTGCGGATAGCGATGGTTGAAGAAGCGCAGCACGTGTTCGTTCATGAAGTAGAAATAGAAGAACCCGTGCACGTTTCCGGTGGTGGGGTGATTGCCCACCGGGTGTCCCTGGTCGTGATTGATGATGCCGCACAGAATGTGCCATGGCGCCGCGATGGCCAGAAACACCAGCAATCCCGACACCGGCCTCAGATCCTTCCAGCGCCGCCACTGCCCGGTGAGCAGCAGATAGGGAATGGCCGCGCCCAGAAAGAACACCGGCGCAATCAGGCCCTTGGTCAGCAGCGCCAGCGCCACGCCCGCATAGGCCCAGTAGATGAGCGCCGGCCGGCTGTCTTCCAGGCTTGCAATCAGGGCGTAGAGGGCAATGAGCAGGAAAAACGCCAGGATCGCCTCGGGAATGATGAAGCGCGTAAACAGAAAGCAGCCCACCGCAGTGAGCACGCCCAGCCCGGCGTAGAAGCCCGCGCGATCGCCCCACGCGCGCCGCGCCCACAGCCATGCCAGCCAGGTCAGTCCCAGCATGGCCAGCGCGTTGGGCAGGTGCGTGGCAAAGGTGTTCTGGCCGAAGATCCGGTACATCCCCGCCACCACCCAGTAGGGCAGCGGCGGCTTTTCAATGTAGCGGATGCCGTTGATCTTCGAAGTGATGAGGTCGCCGGTTTGGGCCATGTGCTGCGCCGCTTGCGCATGCGCCGCGTCCACGTCGTCCAGCAGCGGCGGCGAAAACAACGAAGCAAAATAAACCGTGACAAAGATGATGGCGAAAAGCAGCCACACCGTGCGCACTGCAGGCGCCTGGCGCGGCCGATCGATGGTGTTCATATCTGCATTCATCGCGATTTTGGCTAGCAGAACCAGAATATCAGCCGGATTTCTGAGGCGTTTCACAAGGCAAGGCGCAGGCCAGGCAAAGCCCGCCGCGAAAGTTCGTAATATTCCCCGCGCAATGAGGCATTAAGATGCATCCAGGGGGAACTCGCTTGCATTTTTGGAAGGTCTTTCTCATTACGTTCAGCGTGCTCCTGCCGCTCATCAACCCTCTCGGGTCCGCCCTGGTGTTTCTGGGGCTGGTCGGCGATGCGCCGCCCAAGGCCCTTCACTCGCTGGCGCGCAAGATTGCCATCAGCAACATCATCTTCCTTGCGGTTTTCGAGGTACTGGGCGCGACCATCCTCAAATTCTTCGGCATCTCTCTGCCCATCGTGCAACTCTCCGGCGGCATGGTGGTCGCGGCCATGGGTTGGACGGTCTTGAACGAGAGGAGCGCCGGCGCAGATTTTCGCAACAAGGAAGAAGAGACCGGCCAAAGCGGCGAACCCGATACGCGGCATCTCGAAGAGGGCGTCTTCTACCCGTACACCTTTCCCATTACCTCAGGGCCGGGGACGCTTGTCGCACTGCTGACCGTAACCGCGCACATCTCGAATAAAGTTCTTAGCCAGGACATTCTGGCGCACGTTGCGGTGTTTCTCGCCATCGTTGTCCTCAGCGTGTTGTGTTATTTCTGCTACGCCTACGCCCCCAATATCACCAAGAAAATCCCGCCCTCCACGGCCCATGGCATCCTGCGCGTGATCGCCTTCATTCTGCTCTGCATCGGCGTCCAGATCGCATGGAACGGCCTGTCGGCGCTGATTGCAACCATCATCAAGCCGTAACCGCACGGAGCGTTGTCACCGTGCGGCTCGCTGAGGACCGGAGCGCCGGGGCGACCCCTGGGCAGGACCAGGTACAGGCATAAGACTCCCTGTCTCGCTCGCCTCCGCTGCATGGGCCTGGCCTTGCGGCAAGCGCCGGCGAAATTCTGCGGGGAATGTGCGGGTTCGTGATAGAGTGGGGAACGAGCCCGCAACGCGCAGAAAACCCTATCACTTGGAGCCACGCGGAGATCGACGTTAAGAGGCTGTATCCTCTCACCGAAGAGTCGTGATCCAGGTGCTTCTCCCTCTCGCGCACAGGCGAACTCTCAAGAATGAGGGACGTTCATGAGTGCATCGCTCCCTGTCCCACCCACCGCTTCCGGCTCCATGGAGATGACGGAACGGGAATGGGACAAGCTGGTGAACCTGATTCTGGAAGGCTGCGTCATTCCGGTGCTGGGACCGGAACTGCTGGTGGTGCCGGAAAACGGCGAGCCGGCACGCCTTTACGATATGTGGGGCAGCGCGCTGGCGGAGCAGGCGCAGATCGCCCGCCCCGAAGGCGCGCGGCGCTGGACGATCTACGACGTTGCCAACCTGCTGAGCCAGCGAGAGAACGCCGGCGAAGTGGCCTACGACATCGACGACGTGGTGCGCCGTCGTTCCTGGCCCATCCCCGCATCCCTCCAGAGTCTTGCCCGCATTCAGGATTTCTCGCTCTACATCACGACCACAGTCGACCACCTCACGTTTCAGGCCTTGACTGAGGCGCGGCAGGAAACCGCGGTGGAGCAGATCAAATTCACTCCACGAGGGGTCAAGAGCGCGGTCGATCTGCCCAACCACTTTCATCACGACCACACACCCGGTGTGTATCACCTGTTCGGAGCCACCAGCCCCACGGATGGAACCTTCGCCAAGACGGAAGACGACCTGATCGAGTACAGTTGGTCGCTGCTCGACCAGCAATACGCGCCGGAAAACCTGTACGACTACCTGCAGAAGAAAACCGTTCTTCTGCTGGGCTGCAGCCTGCCCGACTGGCTTGGCCGATTCTTCATTCACGCCATCAATGGCCGCCGCAATCAGGAAAACATCAACATGTACTACGTCAGCCTGAACTGCGAACCCGGGCTGACCGATTACCTGAATCGGCGCAAGGCCAAGGTCGTGACTTCGATTTCGCCGGTAGATTTCGCAGAGCAGCTCTACACGCGGTGGCAGGCGCGCAGCCAGCGCAATGCGTCCGGCGCAACGGCCGGCCCCGCCGCCGTTACCACTGACTTCAAGGCGGGCGCGGTGTTTCTGAGCTATGCCAGCGAGGATCGCGCCAAAGTGCGCGCCATCCGCGACGAGTTGGAAGCCAACAACATCGACACCTGGATGGACGAGCGGGAGCTTCCCGCTGATCCCGGCAACGAGTACCTGCTGACCATTCGCGAAAACATCCGCAAGGCAGCGTTTTTTGTGCCCATCATTTCAAGAGCATTGGATCGCACGGGACCAGGGCCGCGCTTTGTCTGGAGGGAATGGCGGATGGCCGAGGATGCGTCCATGGAGCGGCGCAAAGAGGACCGCTATCTTCAGCCGCTGGTGGTTGACGACACGCCTTCGGGCGCCGCCTTTGTGGAGTCTCCTTATCGCGACCTGCAGTGGACGCGCCTGCGCGAAGGGCGCGTTCCGCCGGAGTTTGTCGAGACGCTGAGCCGGGGAATCCGCAACTACCGGAGGCCACGATGAACACGACGAGCACGCCGGCGCCTCCTCCGTCGCAAGCACAGAACCCCTGGCCGGGACTCTTCTGGTACGCGGAGGAGCAGGCACACCTCTTCTTCGGGCGCGAGGCAGAGACGGAAGAATTGCTGCGGCTCATCCAGCGCGAAACGCTGACGGTTCTGTTCGGGCGCTCCGGATTGGGAAAGACATCGCTGCTGCGGGCCGGCGTGTTTCCCCGGCTGCGGCAGGAGGGATGCTTTCCCGTGGTTCTGCGGCTCGACTACTCGCCGCAGGCCGGCAACCCTGTGGAGCAGGTGAAGGCGCTGACCGAGGCGGCCGCGCGCGCCAGCGGCATCGATATCGAAAGCGCGCAGAATGTTGCGGAAGCAGAGACGCTGTGGGAGTATTTCCACCGCGTGCATTTCTGGGGTCCGCGCAATGACAGGCTGACTCCGGTGCTGGTCTTCGACCAGTTTGAAGAGATCTTTACCGTTGGCAACCGGCGGCAGGAGGATACGGAGATTCTCGAGCAGCTGGCGGACCTGGCGGAGAATCGCATTCCCGCGGCCGTGCGGCAACGGGCAGAGGCATCCGGGGAACGGCAGTCGATCGAGGCGGGAACGCCCAGCTACAAAATCGTGCTCTCGCTGCGCGAGGATTTCGTGTGGCGGCTGGATTCGTTGCGGCCCATCCTGCCTGCGATTTTGCGCAACCGCTTCGGACTGGGGCCGCTCGATGCCGCGCGTGGTCTCGAGATCATCCGCAACGCCGGAAAACAGTGGGTCACGGATGAAGTTGCGCAAGACATTATCGAGGCCGTGATCAGCAGCCGCCGCGGCGAGGGTCTGGGCAGCGCCGAGGAGGAGGTGGAGCCGGCCTATCTGAATGTGATGTGCAACGAGCTGTTCGAGCGCATGGTGGCCACGGGGCAAACCCACATCACGCGCGAACTGGTGGCCGCGGAGAAGGGTGGAATCCTGGAGGCGCTGTACGCGCGCAGCCTGAGCGGACTCGACGAATCGGTGCGCCTGTTCGTGGAACAGAATCTGGTGACGCCGGCGGGATTTCGCGCCACCATGCCCGTCGAGGAAGCGCGGCGCGAAAACATCACCGACGCGGATCTGCAGACGCTCGTTGACCGGCGGCTGCTGCGCTTTGAAGACCGCCTGGGCACGCGGCACGTGGAACTGGCCCACGATCTGCTCACCGGGCTGGTGCTGAAAAGCCGGCAACGGCGCGAGCAGGCGCGGCTGCAGCAAAAGCTCCGGCAAGCGAGGTTGAGGGCGGCCATTTGGGCAGCGGTGGCGCTCGCCGGCATTGCGGGCACGGTCTTCTACTGGCTTGCATGGATGCGTCCGAGCACTTCGTACTATGCCACGTTTATGCGGCGCAACGGCTCGTATGCGGTGGTCGGGCGCTTATCCAAGAGCGAGATTGCGCACCGCGCGGAGTCGCTCAGAGTCACGCGCAAAGGCTTCTGGGGAGAAATGCTGGCCGTAGAGGCCATCAACGGCTACAACCGGCCCATCATGGATTCGCAGCTCGACAGCTCGCTCTTCTTTCCCACCTTCGGCGTGGATGGGCAATTCTGCCGGCTGGAGTTCACCTACGACGAAAAGGGACAGGCCGTTCATGAGGCTGCGCTCGACGTACAGGGCCGCATGGTCTTTGCGCTCAACTACGCCCCATCCCAGGCTGAACCCTTGCGCAACATCCGGCGTGGCTCGGTGGTCGCGGCCGATGGCACCACGGTCCTCTCCAGCTTCGACATCCAGTACGACGCGGATGGATATGTCGCAGAGATCCGGTTTCTTACCGGAGGCGGGAAGAAGACGATGAATTATGGGGCCTACGTCATCGACCAGAAGAATGCCAAGGTCGGCATTGCCGAGCAGGATTTTCTGAATGCGCAGGGAGACCCCATCGCGGACAACAAGGGCTTTGCCGGCAAGACTTATACGAGGGACGCGCAGGGCCAGTTGCTGCAGACGACATTCATAGATGCAAGCGGAAAGTCTGTGCCGTCTCCTGACGGAATCCCTCCTATGGTTCGCTGGCAACTTGACAAGTGGGGGAATCAATTAGACGAAAGCTATCTTGACGCTGCAAACCAGCCCGTGGTTTGGGACGCAGGAGGTTTCCAGAAAGATGCCCTCACTTTGGACGATCACGGCTCCTTGAAGGAGGAGCACTTCTTCGGTCCGGACGGGCAGCCAGTCGCGCAGAAGGGAACGGGCTGCTACGCCTACGTCTATGAGCGCGATCAGTACGGAAATGGCACGACGAAGGGCTGCCTGGATGCGCAGGGGAAGCCAATGAATCGACTGAATACCGGGTACCAGAAGACTGCGTATCAATACGATGCTGCCGGGCGCACTATTGCGAACCTGTATTACGATGTCGACGGCAAACCGGTCGCCGACAAGAGTACCATCGGCCCCGGGCAGCTCAATGGTTGCGACGGCTGGCTCTGGGGCTACGATCAGAACTTCGATCGCACCATTGCGGTCTGCCTGGATGCGAGCGGCAAAGCTTACGACCCCACGCAGCTTCACCAACTGGCGCACGTTTCTCACGAATTGGCCTTCGACTTTGCGCGGGCGTTCGAGCTGGATCAGCAACTGGTTGCACAGGACCCGACGCCGGGCTATCGGCTGGACCTGGAAGAGGCCGCTCTCACAGCAGATCAATTTAGTGCCTGCCTGACGCAGGCCGCAACGCTCAAGGATTCCGAATTGATCCCATCCCAGATCGTCGTTCGCGATACCATTCTTCTTGCCTGCCAGTTCGCCAGCGGCAAAAAGCCGGCTGCGCGCGCCACCGCGGCGTTGCTCACCGGCCGCGTGAATCAGATGTTGGCAGGGATGTGGGATTTTTCCGGTACGCGCTACTACATTCTTACGTCAAGCCATTTCCAGGCCGGAAGCGACGCCTGGGACAAGCTCTTCCTTAGCCTGCAAAAGGGCGACGGACAGGGCGCCGCCGCCGCGTTGAAACAACTGCAGCCGGTGCTGAAGGACTGACGCGCCGCCCTGAAACCTGACACCTGAAACCTGACACCTGGTCGCTGCGCAAGCAGGCCGGCTACTTCCGCGAGGTCTTCGGCCGCGAGCTCTTCGTCACGCTGGCGTAAAGGCCGCGGGCCGTGCGCGGATCCATCAGCAATTGCAGGCGTGGCGGGTGGTGGTTCATGTCCACGCGGGCAATCGACGCCTTTCTCATGCGGATCGCAGCCCCGCCGTTACCGGTGATGATGCGCCCCAGAAACTGAAAGAGATTGGGATTGTGACCCACCACGAGAATGCCCTCGCGGTCGGCATATTTGGCCAGGAGGTTCTGGAAATCCGCGTAACTTCCGCTCAATCCCAGCGCCGGACTGATCTCAACCCTGGCTTCGTACCCCAGTTCCGTGCCCACCAACTGCGCGGTCTGCATGGCGCGCTTCAACGGGCTGGCGACGATCACGTCAATCGGCGCTTTGAGGGCGCCCAGCACGCGCGCCATCAGCATGCACTGCTCCTTGCCCTCCTTGACGAGGCCTCGCTTGGCGTCAAGGGCGGGATTCTCGCGAATGGTTCCGGCATTCGCATGGCGCATCAGATAGAGAATCATGGGGATCGAACCGGCTGTGACCTGGGGACTCGCCGTGCTCCTTGAAGCCCAATTTTAACAGATTTGTAACAATCGGTGCGAGCCGGCCGTCAGCGCGATGATCAATTTTATCCATCTCTTCCGCATGGGGTTCTCCTCCTCGCAAACAGATTCGCCCGCATTGCAACTCTCCACGCGTGTGACCGAAAGATGCCAGCGCAAAGTCGTGCCTACCTCTTCCGTTTCCGATCCTTTGAGTGAATAATGTTGTGCCCGAGCAGGTAGCAATATACGCTCGCCGGGAGAAACTCGAAGTCCAATCCAAGTTTTTTGCAGTCGCGCGATTTTGTCTCTGAAAATAATGTCAACGCTCTGATCTTATAATATCTTTCGCTGCAAGGTATTGAATCCGCATGGCTTCCTCCGAGAAATAGTGCATAGGCGCGGGCTCACAAAGCAGAAAGAACGCTAATCCGCAGCCGTTGCCGCCTTTTGCGTGGAGGGGGTGCGCTCGACGGGGGCGGGCGCGGGAATCGCGGTCAGATCCGTCTTGCCTTCAGCCAGGCGAATGAGAAAATCCTGTGAGGAAAAGAGCGGCGCATTCTTGATCAGTTTGCTGGCGCGCAGGAAGTTGCCATCGGGCTGCTGGATGCGTGCTTTGACCGTGTCGGCCATATAGGCGGGCAAAATTTCGTTGTGGATGCGCGCCAGGACTGCCGGGTCGCGCACCGGGAAGACGACCTCGCAGCGCTCGAACAGGTTGCGCGGCATCCAGTCGGCCGAGCCGAGATAGATTTCGTCGTTGCCGCCGTTGGCGAAGTGAAAGATGCGCGAGTGCTCCAGGAAGCGGCCCACGATGGAGCGCACGCGGATGCGTTCCGACAACCCTTTCACGCCGGGACGCAGGATCGAGAGGCCGCGGATGATGAGGTCGATCTCGACTCCGGCTTGCGAAGCCTGGTAGAGCGCCTGGATTATTGAGGGCTCGAGCAGCGAGTTCATTTTGGCCACGATGTGCGCGGGCCGGCCGGCCTGCGCGTGTTCCTGCTCGCGGCGGATGAGGCGCAGAAAACTCTCCGCCATCGTCAGCGGCGCCACCAGGAGCGGCGAGTAATCGTCGAGCTCGGCGTGCGCGGTGAGGTAGTTGAACACCATGTGCACGCGCTCGGCGATGTGCGGATCGCTGGTAAGCAGGCTCAGGTCGGTGTAAAAGCGCGCGGTATCGGGGTTGTAATTGCCGGTGCCGAGATGGCAGTAACGGCGCGTGACGCCGTCCTCGTCGTGGCGCACCAGCATGGCCAGCTTGCAGTGGGTCTTCAGGCCCACCACGCCGTGGAAGATCTGCACCCCCGCGTCCTCCATGCTGCGCGCCCAGCGGATGTTCGAGGCCTCGTCAAAGCGTGCCATCAGCTCCACAACCACCGTGGCTTCCTTGCTGGCGCCGGCTTCGGTGAGCGATTGGAACATGGGCGAATCGTGGCTGGTGCGGTAGAGCGTCTGCTTCATGGTCACGACGGCTGGATCCTGCGCGCCCTGCTGAATGAACTCGACGATCGGATCGTAGGAGTCGTAGGGATGGTGGAGCAGAATGTCGCGGTGGCGCAGCTCATCAAAAATACCAGTAGATTTGCGGCTGAGCAGGAGCGGCCGGGGCGTGAAGGGCTGGAACTTGAGGTCGGGCCGCTGGATATCGCCGTAGAGAAACATGAGGCGCGAGAGATTCAAGAGTCCCTCGCCGTGGAAGACTTGGGTCTCGTCAAGCTCGAAGTTCACCCGCAGCCGCTCCTCAATCTCGGGATCGGCGTCGCTTTCGATCTCCAGGCGCACCGCGTCGCCCTTGCGGCGATTGTGCAGTTCCACGCGGATGGTTTCGAGAAGCGAGCGCGCTTCTTCCTCTTCGAAATAGAGGTTGGAGTTGCGCGTCACGCGGAACGACGCGGAGGCCAGCACCTCGTAGCCGCGATACATGCCGCCGAGATGCTGCTCGATCAGGTCCTGTAGCAGCAGGTAGTCGTGGTGCCCGTGGTTGGAGGGCAGGCGGACAAAGCGCGGCAGGGCGCGCGGCACCGTGACCACGCCCAGCACCTGCGGGCCTGAACTGCGGCGCTTGGCGCGGAGCAGCAAAGCCAGGCAGAGCGCCTTGTTCAGCACGCGCGGAAAGGGATGCGCGGGATCGATGGAGATGGGCGTCAGCAACGGATCGACCTCGCGCTGAAAGTAGCCGCGGGCAAAGTCGGTCGCGTCCTGGCTCAGCTCGTCCCAGGTGAGCAGCCGGATGCCCTGCTTGCGCAGCTCCGGCGCAAGTTGCTTGTTCCAGCAGTGGTACTGCGCGGCCACAAAGCGGTGAATCTCGGCGGTGAGAATGGAGAGGGATTCATCGGGGCGCAGGCCGTCGTAGCCGGGCTCGCGGTAGCCGTCCTCAATGCGCTGCAGCAGGCCGGCCTGGCGGATTTCAACGTATTCATCGAGGTTGGAGCCGGTAATGGCGAGGAATTTGACGCGCTCCAGCAGGGGATTGGTCGGGTCTTCAGCCTCTTCGAGCACACGCCGGTTGAACTGCATCCAGGAGTGGTCCCGGCCGTTAAATAGCTCTGTTTTCTTGGTACTTCTGGCCATACGCCCGTCTCAGGAGCCGTGTTGGCAGTCTACAGCTTTTCCCCGGCCTCCGGCACTACGGGACGATGAATCGGCTGGATTTGCAGGCGCGACCGGCGCTCGTGGTGGGCGTTGGCGAAAGGCAAACCAGCCCGAAACGCTGGCCGGGATTTTCAGGATTTCAGGAGCGGCGATTCGAGGAGCGGATCAAGGAACTGAGAGGTTTCGCCGCCCGCAATCGACGGTTGGTCCCGGCGTGGCAGGATCGCGGGAAAGCCCTGCAGGTAGCGACGGAATTCGTCCAGAGGAAGCGGGCGGCTGAACAGGAATCCCTGGAAATCGAAGCAGCCGAGTTGCTCTATGAACCGCCGCTGGGCCTCTGTTTCCACACCCTCGGCGAGGACGGCGACTGCTTTGGCGCGGGCCAGGGAAATAGTGGCCTGAGCGATGGCAGCGCTGACGGGGTTGTTCTGAATGTCGGTTACGAAGGAGCGGTCGATTTTGAGCTGATCGATGGGCAGCCGCTGCAGATAGCGCAGCGAGGAATAGCCGGTGCCGAAATCGTCGAGGGAGAAGCGCAGACCGAAGGCGCGCAACTGCATCATCTTCGAAATCACGTCGTCGGCACTTTCCACCACCGAGGATTCGGTGAGCTCGATCTTGAGCTGCTCCGGGCGGGCGCCGGTCCGATCGAGCGCCGCGATCACGTGGTCCGCGAAATCAAGTTGGCCGAACTGGCGGGCGCTCACGTTGATGGAGAGCGTCAATTCATCAGTGAGCGGATCCGTCGCCCAGTCGGCGAGGCGGCGGCATGCGGACTCCAGAACCCAGTCGCCGAGCGAAAGAATAAGCCCCGATTGCTCGGCAAGAGGAATAAATGCGCCGGGAGGCAGCAGGCCGCGAACCGGGTGCTGCCAGCGAATAAGAGCCTCTGCGCCGATCGGGACTCCGTGACTGATCAGCGGCTGGAAATAGAGCACGAATTGTTCCGACTTGATGGCGATGCGGAGGTCGGCCTCCAGGGCGGCGCGCTCGTTCATCGCGGCCTGAAGCTCCGGCGCGAAGAAGCGAACTGTGTTCCGGCCGGCGTTTTTAGCCTGGTACATCGCAATCTCCGCCTGCTGCAGCACCGCGTCCGCGGTTTGAGAATCCTGGCCGAAGACGGTAATGCCGATGCTGCAGGCAGTCAGGAATTCGCGGTCCCCCACGCGGTACGGCTGAGAGAGCGCGGACCGAATTCTGGAGGCATCGGACTCGGCCAGGGCAGCGGCTGCCTGGGTTCCTTGTTCCAGGTTTTCGATAAGAACAATGAACTCATCGCCCCCCCAACGCCCGGCGGTTCCGTTCTCGCGAATGCACGTTGTCAGTTGCCGCGCTACCGTCTTAAGAAGTTGATCCCCGGCTTTATGGCCAAGCGTGTCGTTGACGATCTTGAAGTCGTCCAGATCGATGAAGAGTAGTGCACACAGCGCATTGCCGCTGGCCGATTGAAGCGCATCGGTCAGCCGATCCAGAAGAAGCCGCCGATTGGGAAGCGCAGTTAACGGATCGTAATAGGCCAGGTTGCGGATCTCTTCGTGGGCAGCCTTGAGCTTCTGGAATTCCAGCTCTTCGTGCTTCAGCCGAGCCATCCTGACGTGAACCACCATCCAGCCGAGCCCTGCCGGGACCAGAGCGCAGATTCCGATGAACCACCACGACACATACCAGGGGGTGGGAATCGAGAATGCAAATTCCGCGGTATCGGAGTCCCAGGCGCCGTCTGTCTCTCGCGCCTGCACCTGCAGCGTGTAGGCTCCGGGCGCCAGTTTGGCGAATTGGAGGGTGGGCTGTGTGGTCTCGGTCCATCCGGCCCGCTCCGTCAAGCGATAACGGTAAACAACGCCCTCGGAACGGGAGGCATTGGGCGCGGCGAAGGTGGCGATGAGCGAATCGGCGGATGCGGAGGGCCGGGTCTGGCCGAACACATCGACGCGGCCCATCTGCAAGCGGGTGAACACGACGTGAAGGCTGGGTTGCGGTCCGGACCGCGGCCGCGGCTTGAACCGGGAAAGACCGGCGCTGGTGCCGATCCAGATGGTCCCGTCGGGATCGGCTAGAAAGCTATGCAGGTTGCAGTCGTTCCACACCAGCCCATCGTCGGCGTCGTAATGACGCCAATGGGAGCCGTCGAGAACATCGACGCCGTGCTCGGTACCCGCCCAGAGCTGACCCAGGGTGTCGAAGCCAAAGAAGTAGACCAAGCCCTCTGTGCCCGGGCGCTGGACGCCTTTGTCGATGGTGAGCCTTGCCGAGTGCAGGCGGACACGGTCAATGCCGCCGCCGAAGCGATAACCGATCCAAAGTGCACCATCGGGGGCGGCGCCAAGCGCCAGGACTTCCTGGTTCGACAGGCCGCTGGAACGGCCGAACCGCAGCCACTGGCCATTGCTGAGCACAAAGAGCCCGTCCACGCCGCCCGCCCAGACCGTGCCATCCGCAGTCTGGGCGACGTCCCAAATGCGCGTGGCAGGAACCTCGCGCACGGGGACAAAGCTGCGGTACGGCGGATTGGAAAAGAAGAGTCCCGTATCGGTACACACCCACAATCTCTTTTGGCGATCAAAGCGCAATGTGTAGGCGGAGACGCCAGTGAGGCCCTGCGATTTGTCGATCCACGTGAGCCGGCCTGTGCGGGTTTCGAGGCGGGCCACGCCACGTGTCTCGGTTCCAATCCACGCCACATCGCTCGAGTCGGGAGCGAACTGCACCGCGTGCACGGCGAAGCCGGCCAATCCATCCACCTGGCTCCAGCGAATGCCTGAGGAACCAGACTGGCCCCGAAGCAGGCCGCCCTCGGTGCCCATCCACATCGCGCCGGGCCGATGCGCGATCTCATAAATGATGTCGTCGGCCAGGCCGCTGGCCGCCGAATACGACTCCCACTCTCCATAGCCACGCCATTGCACGATCCCGCGGCCCGCCATGCCGATCCACATGGAGTGCTGCTGATCCTCGAAGGCCGCGTACACTACCCCGCGCAGCCCGTGGGAAGGATCGATGGCTTTCCAGCCGTTCTGCTCCTGAATGAACAGCCCTTCCGGCGATGGCAGAAGAATGTGTCCGTCGCGATCGAGGGATGGAACGCCAACCGTCCCGTCCCCTGGAATCGGCAGCCGGGGCTTTTCAAAACGCGCATGGCCTGCGGGCCGAACGAACACTCCCTCATAACGCACCCGCACCCAAAGAGAGCCTTGGCTGTCTTTCGAGATGCTCGTTACCTGGCGCGCAGGCAGCCCGCTTTCGCGTCCGATCACGGTTGTCGTTCCGTCCTGGATTTGGCAGAGTTCCAGGCCGCATCCATACCAGAGAGTGGTGCCGTCTACGAGCACGCCCCATGCCTCCGGCCCGGAGGCGCCGGGCGGGCGCGGAAGAATCTGAGCGTTGAATCGATCGCGGGTACCGGGCTCGAGGGTCAACTCGGCCAGCCCGGCGTCGGTGCCAAGGTAGGTGCGACCGTTGTTGCCCGTGCCAATCCCCTGGGCCCAACTGACGGTCTTGAAAGGGACGGAAATTGCCTCGAAGCGGTTCTCGCGCAGCCGGTAGAGGCCGATTTCCCCTCCGATCAGCAGAGAGCCGTCTGGAGCCTCGCCGAACGCCACGGCCGAATTCGCAGGAACTCCGTGCGACGCATCGAAGCCCTGGAAGCGCTCGCCGTCAAACCGGAAGATGCCGTTTTCGGTACTGATCCAGAGAAAGCCCAGGTGGTCCTGATAGATCCGGCGAACCGCAAGATTCGCCAGGCCCTCGGCGTTCCCGTAGGTTCGCAGGCTGTATTCCTGAGCCCCGGCCATGCTTGAAGCGAGAAGCAGGAAAACCAGCGCATTTTTTCTGGACAGACGCACGGTTAATCAGTTTTTCGGCGGGAATTAACGATTCTTGAGGTGCGTTTTGTGCCATGGTCATCAAACGGAAGAGGGATCGAGCCAGTGCTGGGGTTACTAGTGGCAGACGCCGGGCGGCCGCGATGTCAAACATAGGAAGAAACTCAACCTTGGGTGGAATTTGATAGTCTTGCGACCGTGAGGAAACTATGTCTGCTATGAATCGCCGCGCCGTTTTGCAGTCCACCGGAGCCGCCGCCGCAGCCTTTGCGTTTCGGCGCAGCCTTTTTGCGTTTCCCTCAAGTCTCGGTGTGCAAACCGGCGGGTACGCGGAATCCAAGTTTGGGACGAGCGCCACAACCGCTTATGGAAAAATCAGCGGCTATGTCGAAGACGGCATCAACGTTTTCCGCAGCATTCCCTACGGCGCCGACACCGCTCCGGTGCGCTTTCAGGCGCCGCTGCCCCCCACTCCCTGGACCGGCGAAAAATCTTGCGACTCATTCACGACACGCGCGCCGCAACTCATGGTATTGCGCGCGAATACCGCGCCCAGCCTCGGCCCGGCCGGCATGCCGCAGCCGGGAGCCGTCCTGCGCATCGCTCCGGAGGCGGGCGTCGAGAGCGAGGATTGCCTGCACCTCAACGTCTTCACGCCCGCCTTGCGCGACCATCGCAAGCGCCCGGTGCTGGTGTATTTTCACGGCGGGGCCTACAACAACGGCTCGGTGAACAGCCCGCTCTACGATGGCAAACGCCTGTGCAAGCGCGGCGATGTGGTGGTGGTTACGGTCAATCACCGTCTCAACGCATTCGGGTTTCTTTATCTCGGAGCCATCGACCCCAAGCAGTATCCCGACGCCGGCAACGTGGGCATGCTGGACCTGGTGCTGGCGCTCAAATGGGTGCGCGAAAACATTGCCGAGTTCGGCGGCGACCCGTCCCGGGTTTTAATTTTTGGTCAATCAGGTGGAGGTGCAAAATGCGCCACGCTGATGGCCATGCCCGCCGGTCGCGGCTTCTTTGACCGCGTGATGACCATGAGCGGGCAGCAAGTGAAAGGCGCGTCGATTGAGATCGCGTCCCAGCGCACCGAATTCCTGCTGGGCAGGCTGGGCGTGACGCGGGCCAATCTCGCAGACCTGAAGACCATGCCGTGGCAGAGGATTCAGGCTGCGGCCATCGCCACCAGCGCTGACTGGCTGCCAGTGGTCGACGGCGTCGTGCTTTCGCGCGATCCCTTCACGCCGGATGCGCCGCCGCTTTCAGAAAACGTGCCCATGATCCTGGGCAATACGCACGACGAAACCGCCGTACCTGTGCGCGGAACGCTTACCTGGGATGATGCGCCGGCCGTGCTGCGAGGCGCCGTCGCCATCTATCTCGGCCCGTACACCGCCGAAGAGGTCATTGCCAAGTACCGCACCATCTATCCCGACAAATCGCCGATCGATATTGTCACGGCGGCGGCCACGGCCTTTCGCGCATGGCCGGGGCAGGTGATGGAAGCGGAGCGGAGGGCGAGCAATGCCAAAAGCCAGCCGCACACCTGGGTGTATCAAATGAACTGGCATCGCAATGCTCCCGGCGCACGCGCCACGCACACCATCGACATTCCCTTCATGTTCGACAATCTCGCTGCCGCGCCGGGCCAGGTCGGAAGCACGCCCGAAGAGCTGGCCGCCGCGCAACCGCTGGCCGACACCATGTCGGGCATGCTGATTCATTACGCCGCAACCGGCAATCCCAATCATCCGGGTCTGCCCACCTGGCCCGCGTACGACCTGAAACAGCGCAACACGATGATCTGGGAGAGCGCGCCGCACATCGAGAAAGATCCGCGCGGCGAAGAGCGCCGCTACGCCGCGGGCTCGCCCTATCGGCAGCCGGGCACGTATTGAAAGGGCCCACAAATACTGCCACGGTGCCCCATCGTTTTCCGCGTCTTTTTAGGGATATGGGTGGGAAAATGTGCCACTGTTTATGGGCCGGAACAATAGAGTGAAAGCGGTTGTCGCCCTTTAAGGGCCGGATCAATATTGATGCCGATCGGGGAAGCGAATTCTGGCCCGGAACGGCCCTCATCCAGACCGCAAGCCAACCGATGCACCCATTCGATACACTAGATTCAAGAACCGCGCCGCGACCGTGATGCATCTAGTAAAGGAAGCGCCATTTTTGGGCGACTGCGACCGCTGTTCTTGAGTAAGGTTCAAATTGCCAAAGCATTCCATCCATAGCAGAATCCGCCCCTGGGCCGCCGGCCTTTTGCTGAGCGTTGCGGTCTCGGCAGCCTCTGGCTTGGCCGCGCAAACCGCGCCCATTCCGCCTTCGCCCACTCCCGGGCCGCCCTCGGCATCGAGTTTTCAGGGTAGCGTTCCCAGGGGCACGGCAACGGCCGGGCCCATCGATCTTTCGCTCGATGACGCCATGCATCGCGGTTTGCAGGCCAACCTGGGCATCATTCTGAGCGGCACGCAAACGGCGGGCGCGCGAGCCCAGCGCTTGAGCCAGTTGCAGACCCTGCTGCCTTCGGTGGATTTCAACGCCAGGGAAGCGGAGATGCAGACCGATCTGCCCGCTGAGGGCTTGCGCATTCCAGGCTTTCCCAAGATCATCGGGCCTTTTGCCTATACCGATGTGCGCGCCAACATGACGTGGTCGGTGGTGAATGTCTCGTCGCTGCGCAATTACCTGGCCGCGCGTCACAACTTTGCCGCCGCCCAGCTTTCTGCGGAAGACGCGCGCGACCTGGTGGTGCTCACGGTGGGCAACGCCTACCTGCTGGTGTTGGCCGACGAGACCGAAGTGAGCAGCGTGGAGGCGCAGGTAGCCACCGCGAAGGTTTCGCTCGATCAGGCCGTGGCCAATCACCAGGCCGGCACCGCTCCGCTGCTCGATGAGCTGCGTGCCCGCGTGGATTATCAATCGCTCGAGCAGCAGTTGATCGCGGCCCGGAACGCTCTCGAAAAAGACAAGCTGGCACTGGCGCGCACCATCGGTCTGCCGTTCGAACAGAGTTTCAATTTGACGGACAAAGCGCCCTACGCGCCCTTTGACGGGCTGGACGCGGATGCACTGATCAAGCAGGCCAAGGAGAATCGCAAGGACCTGGCCGCGCTGGTGGAAGTTGCAGCGGCCGCGGCCGAGCAGCGCAAAGCGGCCACTGCGGCGCGGCTGCCCACCGTGGATGCCGCCGCCGACTACGGCGACATCGGCGCCACACTGGGCCACTCGCACGGCACCGTCGACGCGACGGGGACCTTGAGCGTGCCCGTCTTTGCGGAATTTGCGCTGCGCGGCCAGGCCGAGCAGGCGCAGGCGCAGTTGGATACCGCGCAGGCGCAACTGAGCGACAAGCGGGCGCAGGTTGAAGCCGATGTGCGCGACGCCCTGCTCGATATCACCTCGGCGCAGAAACAAGTCGAGGTGGCGCAGTCGAGCATGGCACTGGCCAACGAAGCTCTGAAAGAAGCGCAGCAGCGTTACGCCAACGGCGTAAGCGACAACCTGGCCGTGAGCCAGGCACAACAGTCCGTGGCCCAGGCCGACAGCGCATATGTGGTCAGCCTTTACCGGCACAACGTGGCCAAGCTGAGCCTGGCGCGCGCGCTGGGCGCCGGCGCGGACTACAGGAAATACGTAGGAGGGAAGTGAAGTGGCGGATCCAACCCCAATACCGGAACCAATTGAATTGGCCGCGGAGACAGAAATCGAGGCGCCGCAGTCCCGCCGCAGGGGCATTCTCATCGTCGCCATCGTGGTGGCGGTGCTTATCGCCCTCGTCGTGTGGTGGCACTCCACCTACAGCGAAGATACCGACGACGCGCAGGTGAACGGCCATCTCATCCAGGTGAGCGCGCGCATCAACGGACAAGTGCTCAAAGTGGATGTGGAAGAGAACCAGGTGGTGAAAGCGGGCGACCCTATCGCCGAGCTGGACCCGCGCGATTACCAAGTTGCGGTAGAGAACGCCGAAGCCGCGCTGGCCAGCGCCCGCGCCAACGCCGCGGCGGCCAATGTGAACGTGCCCATCGTGACCGTGAACACCGGCAGCAATCTGCGCTCCGCAGACGCTAACGTTTTGGGCTCACGCGCCGGAGTGGAAGAGGCGGAAAAGCAACTGGAGGCTGCGCACGCCCGCGTGGCTCAGGCCCTGGCCAACTTTACCAAAGCGCAGGCCGATCTGGAGCGCTACAAGCCGCTGGTCGAGAAAGACGTGATCAGCAAACAGCAGTTTGACGCGGCCGTGGACGCGGCCGACGCCTCCAAAGCCGCGCTGGCCGACGCGCGCGCCAGCGAACAGGCTGCCGCTGACGCCGTGCGCGTGGCCCACGAGCGGGAGCAATCGGCGCAGGCGATGCAGAAGTACGCCCAGACCGCTCCGCAACAGGTGGCCGCGCAGAGTGCCCGCGCCCGGCAGGCCGAGGCGCAAGTGGAGCAGGCGCAGGCGCAGCTCGATCAGGCCAAGCTGAACCTGAGCTACACGAAAATTGTGGCGCCGGCCGACGGCATCATCACCCGCAAGAGCGTCGAGATCGACCAGAACGTCTCTGCGGGGCAGAATTTGCTCACCCTGGTTTCGCTCCAGGATATTTGGGTGACGGCGAACTTCAAGGAGACCCAGCTCAAGCACATGCTGGCCGGCCAATCGGTGAAGATTTCCGTGGATGCGACGGGCAGGAACTACAAAGGCCGCGTGACGCAGATTGGCGGAGCCACCGGCTCGGTGCTGTCGCTGTTTCCGCCGGAAAATGCCACAGGCAATTACGTGAAAGTGGTGCAGCGCGTACCGGTGCGCATCGATTTCACCGATCTGGCCAACGAAGACCCGCAGCACCAGTTGCGTCCCGGCCTTTCGGTCGAGCCCAAGGTGCGGGTGAAATAGCGCTAGTAGTGCACGGTCGTCAGATCCCACAAACGGGTGGTATCGTCGGCGCTGCCTGAAGCCAGGACGGTGCCATCCGGATTGAAGGCCACCGACGTAACCGCCGCGGCATGACCCTGCAATGTGGTCAGAACCGCGCCTGAAGCCACACTCCACAATTTCACCGTAGTGTCATCGCTGCCCGAGGCGAGCGTGCGGCCATCCGGGTTGAATGCCACGGAGCGCACCGCGTCAGTATGCCCGTGCAGCGTGCGCTGGGTTGCTCCCGTACTCGGATCCCAGAGAATGATGGTCTTGTCATCGCTGGCCGAGGCCAGCGTGTGCCCGTCGGGGCTGAAAGCCACCGCATTCACCGATCCCGTATGTCCCTTGAGCGTGCGCAGCAGCGTTCCCGACGTTGCATCCCAAAGGTCGATGGTGTTATCGGCGCTGCCCGAGGCCACCGTGTGGCCGTCGGGACTGAAGGCCACGCTGCGCACATCGGCGGTGTGCCCGCTGAGGACGTTGGTGGTTTTGCCAGTCGCCACACTCCACAGCCGCACCGTCTTGTCGCCGCTGCCTGAGGCAACGGCGTGGCCGTCGGGACTGAACGCCACCGCCAGCACCGGGCCGGTGTGGCCGTCCATCGTATCCAGAATCTGTCCGTTGGCGATGCTCCACAACTGCACGTTCTTGTCCCAGTCGGCCGCGGCCAACGTGTGGTCGTCGGAGGAGAGCGCAATCGCATTCACGTGATCCGAGAACGAGTTCAACGCCCTGTCCGTCGACGTCTTCCAGACCTGGATGGTGTTGTCTTTGCTGGCTGTGACCAGAGTTTGTCCGTCGGCGCTGAAGACGACGGAAACAATCGGCTGCGTTTGCGCGCCGAGCGTGACCACTTTGACCTTGGGCTGGTAGAACCGCATGCCCGCGTAGGCGCCGCCGCCCAGCAACAGCAGAACCACAACCCAGATCCACAACTTGCTGCCCTTGGCGCGCGGCTCTTCCGCTGCAACAGCCGCGCCCGATGCTGTCGTCCGGGCCTGCCCCGTTTGCCCCTGCATCGTCCGACCCTGCATCGTCCGCGTGGGACGGGTCATGGTGGGATATGCCCCGCTCGTCTGGCCTGCCGTGGTAGTGCGCTGCGTGCTCGTGCGTATCGTGGAAACCTGGCCCGAAACTGGCCCGGAGGTGACGCTCGCTGCCTCAGTGCCGCTGCCTCCCGTATTCCGCGGCGGCGCAGCGCTGGTGGCGGCATACGTGCTTTGCGGCGCGGCCGGCGGCGGAACGCTTGTGAGAGGCGGTGCAGTGGCCGGCGGCGGTGTGGGTTGCGGCTGGCCCGTGCCGAAAGCCGGGCTCGTGCTTTGTCCCGTAGCCGGGCGTTGCGTGGGCGTCTTCGGCGGCTCGTAGAAGATGGTTGCGGCCTCGGTCGTCGTCCGCGCCGGAGCCGCCGCGGCATCGTACGTGATGGCGGAAAGCAGCGAGAGCAGCTCGGCCACGTCACGCGGCCGCTCACCAACGTTCTTGGCCAGCATGCGCAGCACCAGCGCATCCAGTCCCTTCCATGGCGCCAGATCGGGGCGCAGCGAACTGGGCGCCGGCGGCGCAGCGTTCATGTGCTTCTGCGCCCACTCGTGATAGCTCTCCGCATCGAAGGCGGTGCGCCCGGTCAGCATCTCGAAGAGCACGCCGCCCAGCGCATAAAGGTCGGTGCGGCCGTCAAGCTCGGCGGCGCGGGTTCCCATCCACTGTTCCGGCGCGGCGTAGGCCATGGTCAGCAGCATGCTGCCGGTGCGGGTCTGGTTGCCGCTCTCCTTGGTTGCTACGATGCCAAAGTCCACGATCTTGGGAACCCATAGGGCGCCATCGCGCGCCATCAGGATGTTTTCCGGCTTGATGTCGCGATGCACCACGCCTTTGGAGTGCGCCGCGCCCAGCCCCTCCGCGATGCCGCGCATGATTTCGAGCGCCAGCTTCACGTCGAAGGGCTTGGGAGCCGTCTTCATGAAGTCGCGCAGCGTGGGGCCGTCGACGAACTCCATCGAAAAGAAGAGGGAGCCGTCCTCGGCGCGCTCGGGGTCGCCGCAATCCACCACATTGCGGTTGCGCAGCGAACGCAGGGTGCGCACTTCGCGCAGGAACCGGCCCGTGAAGCCCTCGTCCTCGCTCAAATCCTGCGAGAGAAACTTCAGGGCGCGCGGCTCGTCCAGCAGCGTATGCGTGGCCAGATATACCGAACCCATGCCGCCCTTGCCGAGCTTCTTCTGGATCCGGTAAGTGTCGCGGATCAGCATGCCCGGCTTGAGATCGCGGATCTCGCTGAGCAGGCCGCCGTGCGTAGGGCAGGTCGTAAGGCTGTCGTGGAATCCGGTCGTGCACTGTGGGCAGATTTTCATGGGGTGTCCGAGCTTAGCCTGGATGCAGTGCGAAACTGCACGCAGGCGAAATGGGGTAACAGCATTCTTGCAGACGCGCTCTGGGTCGCGCAACGGAAAATCCTTTGTTTGCAAATGGAAGCCGCTGGGCGCAAGCTGCCGAGTGCCCCGGCTCTCAGGGATGCGAACTCGCCGCGAATTGGGGTGCCCCGGATCTCGCTCTTGAGACCCTGGATAACGCAAACCTCAACCTGTGCCGCTCAAAAAGCGCCGCAATGGCCGCCGTCCACCATGTAAAGTGAATGCAGAACCGCCATGAAAGACTCCATCCACGTCAGCAAGGAAAACTACCTGAAGGCCATCCTTGAGGCAGAGGCCGAAGGCCGCCAGGTGATTCCGGCCATGCTCGCGCACTGGCTTGAGGTCTCGGCGCCGGCCGTGACCATGGCGCTCAAGCGCCTCAAGCGCGACGGCTTCGTGGAGGTGGGCGCGGACGGCATCGTGCGCCTGACCACGGCGGGGCGCGAAACGGCATATCGCACGGCCCTGCGCCATCACCTCATCGAACGCATGTTGAGCGAGGTCTTCGGCATGGGCTGGCACGAGATTCACGAAGAGGCGGAGCGGCTGGAGCACGCGGTTTCGCCGGCCTTTGAAGCCAAACTGAAGGAAAAACTGGGCGAGGGCGGGGCGTGCCCGCATGGAAACGCCGTGCTGCCAGTGAATCCCGCCGAGCGCAAGCGCAAAGGTGAGATCCAGCTCTCGCAGGCCGCCGAGGGCAAGTGCTATGCCGTCATCAGCCTGCAGGAGCGCGATCCCAAACTGCTCGAATTCCTGCATGGTGCGGGCATCGGGCCGGGGAAAAGCTTGCGGGTTGTGAAGCAGAATTACGATCAAACCGTTTTGATTGAGCTGCCTACGGGAAACTCCATCCTCGGCCGGCCAGCAGCGGAAGCGGTTTGGCTCAAGCTCGAAAGACAGGCAACGGACCCCAGGGAATCAAAAGGGCCAGAACAGCAGATAAAACGAAGATAAAATTTAATAGTAAGTAAAAATAAAAAATATTATTAACTATGATTAACATCCTGTGGCATACTGTTGTTGAGAGACCGATTCGGCCTCACACCCCAGGTGCATGTCCACTGAAGTCGTAACTCGAACCGTGCTCACCGAGCCCTCGCTGCCTGAGGTGCATTCCAGCGTGCACATCTCCCGCTCGCCCATCTTCTGGCGGCGGCTGCTGGGCTTCCTCGGGCCGGGATTTCTGATCTCCGTCGGCTACATGGATCCGGGCAACTGGGCCACCGACATTGCCGGCGGCTCGCAGTTCGGTTACACCCTTCTCTTCGTCATCATGCTCTCGAACCTGATGGCGATCCTGCTGCAAAGCCTCTCGCTCAAGCTGGGCGTGGCCACGGAACGCGATTTGGCGCAGCTTTGCCGCGAGAGCTACGGACCGAGGATGAGCTTTGCACTGTGGGTGATGGCCGAGATCGCCATCGCCGCCTGCGACCTGGCCGAGGTGATCGGATCGGCCATCGCGCTCGAGCTGCTCTTCCACATTCCACTCTTTTACGGCGTGCTGATCACCGGCTTCGACGTGCTGCTGATCCTGATGTTGCAGCGCTGGGGATTCCGTTACGTGGAAGCGCTGGTGATTGCGCTCATCGGCACCATCATCGTGCTCTTCGGCGCGCAGATGTTTTTGTCCCGGCCGGAGTACTGGCTGGCCTTGCACGATCTTGTGATTCCGTCGCCCTCCATCGTGACCAACCCCGCCATGCTCTACATCGGCATCGGCATCCTGGGCGCGACGGTGATGCCGCACAACCTCTATCTGCACTCGTCGATCGTGCAGAGCCGCCGCTACAAGCGCACGCCGGAAGGCAAGCGCGAGGCCATCCACATGGCCAACATCGATTCGGCCCTGGCGCTGATGATTGCGCTGTTTGTGAATGCGGCCATTCTCATCGTGGCCGCGGCGGTGTTTTTTCGCAGCGGGCACTTCGAGGTCGCGGCCATCCAGGACGCGTACAAACTGCTGAGCCCAATGCTGGGCGTGACTGGAGCCAGCACCATCTTCGCCATCGCGCTGCTGGCCAGCGGTCAGAACTCCTCGATCACCGGAACCCTGGCCGGCCAGGTGGTGATGGAGGGATTCATTCATATCCGCCTGTCGCCGTGGTTGCGCCGCTTGATCACCCGTTCGCTGGCCATCACTCCCACCATCATCGTGGTGGCCTTCATGGGCGAGCGGGGAACCGAGAAGCTGCTCATCCTGAGCCAGGTGATTCTCTCCTTCCAACTCAGCTTCGCCGTCGTGCCCCTGGTCATCTTCACCGGCGACCGCAAGCGCATGGGCGAATTCGTCAACGCCCGCTGGCTGCAGGCGCTGGCCTGGACCACCGCCGTGCTCATCGCCGGCCTCAACGTGTGGCTGCTGGTGGAGACGGCGCTGGGGCGCAGCTAATCCCGCTTTGGGAAGCTAACTCAAGTTGCACCTGCTCCCGTTCCCTGCGCACAACTTTTGTTGCAGCACCGCCGCTCCCGTGTTTCAATGGCTGTGATCTCCGCGCACGATCCCCCAACCGAATGAACGCGTGCCTGGTGCTATGAGTGATGCGGATCAATACGAGCCCAATCGACAAGCAGCCGCTGGCGGTCAGTCCGCAGGCTCCGGCGAAGACCCCCCCATCTCCAGATTTGAAGTCGTGCCCACGAAGCAGTCCAACCTGGGAGAACTGTACGCATTCCGCGAAACCATGGCGCCTCCGCCGGCGGAACCGGCGCCCAAGCAGAAAAAGAGCCTTTCGATTCCCGTCGCTAAAATTTTCCTGTTGGCCGCGGTGTTGGCGGGCATCGCGCTCATCATTGTTGCCTTTCCCTCGCTGTTCCGGCCCAAGCCGCCGGTTCCCTACATCGATCTGGGAAGCCAGAGCTTCGATCCTGCAGGGCTCAGCGGCCGCCTGATCGCTCGCTGGGAGAACAGCGGCTCCTACCAGCTCTTCCTCGATCCCATGGATCAGGAGCAGGTGGCCAGGTTCGCGTCCGTGGCCCAGGATCCGCCGCGCCAGCTCTCGGTAACGCTTCGTTTTCGGGATGCCGCCGGCCTCGTCGCCTGCCAGAAGCAGATTCTCTTTCCCGTGCCCGTGCCGCACACGCGAGGCGCCAAGCCCGCCGTGCTGCAGGGGCCGCAGCAGAGCCCGACCGGCGACACGGTCGAGAATACGACCGGCGAAGACGGGCAGGTATCCGAGATCGATCTGACGGGCCCGTTGCCATGTCCGGCGAAAGCCTACGCCGCCTTCAAGAGCTGGGATTTCTTCACCGACTTTCCCACCCTTGCCGAGCAGGAAGAATGGCTACGGCACGAGAGAGGGCTGAACCCGAAGGGCCATGGTGGCAATGGCGAACTTTTGCCGCAGATTGAACACCTGCCCACCGCGATTGAGGGCGACGATGTGATTGTTGGTGACAATCCCTCGCGCGGCACGGTTGAAACCGGCGGCGGACGGGTATTCTTTCTGGGCGTCGCTGGCATGCACAACCGCGCGGCCGACTGGCAGGTGTTTCCCGCCCCCATTCACTTCCGCTGCGACAAAAACGGCTCCTGCGTCCTCACCCGCACCAACTCTCAGGTTTCCCTGCAGGCACGGCTGCTGAAGTGAAGTCGACGAGTGTAAGTGTGAGTGCGCCAGACCGATACGACCACGCTCACACCCGCACTGACCCCTGAATCCTGACCCCTGAAACCTGACCCCTGCGTTACCATGAATGCGATGCACGTTCTTTCCGCAGCCGAGATGCAGGCCTGTGACCGCGCCACTACGGAGCAGTACCGATTTCCGTCGATCGATCTAATGCGGAATGCGGGGGCGGCCGTGGCGACCTTTGCGCGGGAGCAGTTCCCCGAGGCGCGGCGCGTCACGGTGCTGTGCGGCAAGGGTAACAACGGCGGCGACGGCATGATCGCGGCGCGGCTGCTCTCCGAAGCCGGCCTCAAGGTGATCACGCTGCTGCTTGGCGCTCCCGAAAGGCTTGCGGGCGATGCGGCCGTGGCCTGGACCGAGCTGACCGAGCCGATGCACGGCCGGGTTCACGTGGCAACGAACGCTCAGGAGCTGGCCGCGCACCACGATGCGCTGGCAGCGGACCTGATCGTGGATGCCGTGCTGGGCACGGGGTTCAAGCCGCCGCTGAAAGGCATGGCGCTGGCGGCTCTCGAATGGATGGAGCGCAGCTCTGCTCCGGTTCTGGCAGTGGATTTACCCTCGGGCTGGGTCGCCGATGAAACCAACCCAACCCCGTCCCACACGGTCTTTCCCGCCGACGCCGTCATCACCTTTACCGCGCCCAAGCCCGCGCACGTTTTCGGGCAGCTCACGCGCCGCTGGGATCAACCCGTGGTCGTCGCGCCCATCGGCTCGCCCGATGCGGCGATCGTTTCCACGCTCGGCATCGATTGGGCTGGTTCGTCGCTCTCACTCGTACTAACGCCGCGCGCGGCCACAGCCAACAAGGGCAACTTCGGCCACGTGCTGGTGGTGGGCGGATGCTTTGGTTCAGCCGGAGGCAAGGCTGGAGCGCCGGCCATGACGGCTTTGGCTGCGCTGCGTGCCGGTGCGGGCCTCGTGACCGCAGCGGTTCCCGCGCCGGCGTTGCCGGTGGTGGCTTCGTTTGCGCCGGAATTGATGACGTGGCCGCTCGCGGCGACGGCGGAGGGCCAGATAGCGGCAGAGAATCTCGATGCCGATCGCGTTGCCGCGCTGACCGAAGGAAAAACCGTCCTCGCCATCGGTCCGGGACTCGGCCAGGATCCGGAAACCGCGAAATTCGTGCTGGACTTGCTGGCCGCCACAAAAATGCCGGCTGTGATTGACGCCGATGCGCTGAACATGTTCGCGCAAAAGCTGGAACTGCTGGACCAGTTGGGCAAAGGGCGCACGCTGGTGCTCACCCCCCATCCCGGCGAGATGGCCCGCCTCATTGACTGCACCGTCGCCGAAGTCCAGACTAATCGGCTGGAGAAGGCGCGCAGCTTTGCGCAGCGCATGGGCGTTACGCTGGTTCTCAAAGGCGCGCGCACCATCATCGCGCACCCTGATTTCCACGTGGCTGTGAACACCAGCGGCAATCCCGGCATGGCCAAGGGCGGCAGCGGCGACGTGCTGACCGGGCTCATCGCCGGTCTTCTGGCGCAATATCCTCATGATCCGGCGCACGCCGTGGAAGCGGCGGTCTATTTGCACGGGCTGGCCGCGGATCTGGCCGTGCGCGAAGGCGACGAGCACACCCTGCTGGCCACTGATTTGCTCGCCTATCTTCCGCGGGCGTTCCAGCCGCGCGCGCATGGTTTTGAAGTGGGCGGCAAAAACGGTTATGTTTGGTTGCAGGGCATTGCATGCAGCAGTCAAAAGACGCATGCTGAGCCCATCGGCCCGCTGTAAATTTCGGTTTTGAAAGGGCACGACTTTTAGCCTGCCCTGAGCGAAGTCGAAGGGTGCCGTTAAGACCAGTAATATGAACGGGGCTTTAGCCCCTGAGGCACGCTTCTCGGGATGGCGAGGTTAAAGAATGAGCAACGCCGCAGTGGCCGCGGAAGGCAGGATGTACGAGTTCACCACGCACAGCGGCGCGGACACCATTGCCGTGGGCCGCAGGCTGGCCGAATTGCTCGAGCCCCCGCAGTTGCTGCTGTTGCGCGGCGACCTGGGCACCGGCAAGACTACGCTGGTCAAAGGCATCGCCCAGGCGCTGGACGCCGCCGAGCCCGACGAAGTCACCAGCCCCACCTTCACTTTGATTCATGAATTTGACGGCGCGCGCAACGGCAAGCCGGTCAAGCTTTATCACCTCGATGTCTATCGCCTGGAAAGCGAGCGCCAATTGGAGACGCTGGGCCTCGACGATCTGCTTTCGGCCGATTCGCTGGTGGTGGTGGAGTGGGGCGAGAAGTTCAAGAGCATCCGCAAGCGGGCCACTGGCGAGATCGTGATCGCCTCCGAGGGCGGCGACGCGCGCAAGATCACAGTGACCATGAAGGAATAGCGGAGTTAGCTCCTCTGCCTGACAACCATGAACCGCATTCCCTTCGCCGAAGTTCAGCAAACCCTCGCCGCCGTGCTGCGCCAGCTCGGTTTTGCGCCCGATCGCGCCCAGACCTGCGCGCGCCTCTTTGCCGAAACCACGTGTGACGGTGTGTATACGCACGGCATCAACCGCTTCCCGCGTTTTGTGGGCACCATTGGCAACGGCTGCGTCGACCCTGCTGGCCAGGCCGAGGCCACGGCGCGATGCGGCGCGCTGGAGCGTTGGGACGGGCACAAAGGCCCCGGAAATTTGAATGCGCTGGCCGCCATGGAGCGCGCCATCGCGCTCGGCCGCGAACACGGCGTGGGATGCGTGACCATGGGCAACACCAATCACTGGATGCGAGGCGGCACTTACGGCTGGCAGGCGGCGGAGGCCGGCATGATCGGCATCTGCTGGACCAACACCATGCCCAATCTCCCGCCCTGGGGCGGAGCGGAACGCGTCATCGGCAACAATCCCCTGGTGATCGCCGTGCCCCGTTCGCGTGGGCCAGTTGTCCTCGACATGGCCATGTCGCAGTTTTCCTACGGGACCCTCGAAAGCTACAAAAAGCGTGGGGAACTGTTGCCGGTCGATGGTGGCTTCGACACCGAAGGCAATCTGACCCGCGATCCGGCGGCAATCGAGAAGTCGTGGCGGCCTCTGCCCATCGGCTACTGGAAGGGATCTGGGCTCGCCGTGGTGCTGGACATGGTTGCCGCCATGATGGCGCTGGGCCGCGCCACGCATGAAATCGCCCCCGACCCGCTGCGCGAAGCTGGCGTCTCGCAGATGTTTTTGGCTCTGAATCCCGCGGTCTTTGGCCCGGCATCACAGGCTGAGGAAATCGCCGATGCGGTTGTCGCATCCCTGCACAACTCCCGGCCCGCCGCGCAAGGGGGCAAGGTGCGCTATCCCGGCGAGCAGACCCTGCGCATCCGCGAGGAAAACCTGCGCCTTGGGCTGCCCGTCGAGCCCGCCGTATGGGCTGAGATTCTGGCATTCCAACGGTAATGGGCCCCCGGAAAGCCCTGTCCAGAGCCGCAAAAGCAACGCTACCATTGTCCCGTTTCCAGACGTAATCGATTCCCCGTTTCGGAATCACCCGAAAGGGGAAGGCAGTTCCCCTCGATCAAGACCGGCTTCCGGCCGATATGCATAATGGACAAGAATTAACGGAGAGTTGTGCCGCGGTATGGACTACGGGACGTTCTTCTTTACGAACATCGCGTCGGTCACCGTGTTTACGGTGTGCATCGGCGTGCTGGCCTGGTATGACCGGCGCGCCACGGGAATGATGTGGTTCGCCGGCGCACAAGTTGTGGGATTAATCAAACTCGTCCTGCAAGGATTGGAAGGCAAAGTTCCGGCGATCTGGACCGGCATGACCGCCAACGAGCTCTATCTGGTTTCGATCGCCATGCAGTGGATGGGACTGTATTGGTTTGTGGTGCGCAAGCCCTTCCGCTATCGCCGGCTTTGGATTCCCATCGGCCTGGTTTTGGCGGCGTACACCTTCACCTTTCTTGCCAGGATTCCCTACACCGGCAATGTCATCAATCTTCCATTCGTAGCGTTGTGCGGCGTTTCGGCATGGACCTTGTGGAGATACCGCAGCGGACCTTTCACCGTGGTGGCGCGCGTGAGTGCAGCGATTCTCTGTGGGCAGATGGGCGTGGCCGCATACCGCGCCATTCTGACCAACCTGCGCTACGCGCAGCCCTGGAAGACCGTCATCGCCCATGACGATCCGCGCTGGCTCTACTCGCTGGCCGCGGCGGCGTTTCTTGCCGCCTGCATGGCCATGTGCGAAATGTGGTTCCTGGTGACCGAACTGCAGGGAGAGCTTGCCCGGTGGGCGCGCACCGACCCCCTGACGGGCGCATTGAATCGACGCTCGATGGAAGAAATCGCGCTGCGGGAGACCGCGCGCAGCCTGCGCTACGGCAACGCGCTGAGCATGATCGTGGTCGACATCGACAACTTCAAGCACTTGAACGATACCCGCGGGCACGCCGCAGGCGACCGCGCGCTGCAAGCCCTGGTGCGCAGCCTGAACTGCATGCTCCGCCAGCAGGACTCGCTGGCGCGCACGGGTGGCGAGGAATTCACGATCCTGCTGCCTGATACATCGTGGTCGGCGGCGCTCACCATCGCCGAGCGCGTGCGCCAGACCGTGGCCGATCTCGAAGTGTCCTTCGAAACCGGCCCGGTCCGGATGACGGTCTGCGCCGGAGTCGCGCAACTCGATCTCGCGTGCGGTTGGGAGGAAATGATGCGGCGTGCGGATGCTGCCATGTACGAGGCCAAGCGGCGCGGCCGCAACTGCGTCTCCGCGCGTTCTGAGCCCCTGGGCTATTCCGACAGCAATCAGGGCGGGGCCAATCTGGACAGCCTCGGCCTTCTGCCCACCGGCTGATGCACCGCTTGACGGGTTTCGTGAAAGGGCACGACTTTAGTCGTGCCGTGAACGCCGCAAAAAGAGCCGGGGCTTTAGCCCCTGCGGTATGCTTCCAAACCTGTGCGCTTTCCACGCACTATTTCTGATTCGCTCCAGTCGCCTAGCCGAACCGCTGGCTTCCGATCAGTACCCCATGATGTTGTAGCCGCAATCCACGTAGATGATTTCGCCTGTAACGGCGCTGGCCAGATTGCTGGCGAGGTAAAGCGCCGTGCCTCCCACCTCGCTCTGGTCCACGTTGCGGTGCAGTGGAGCACGCTCGGCATGCGACTTGAGCATATCGCCCAGTGCGCCCACGCCGCGCGCGGCCAGAGTCTTGATGGGCCCGGCCGAAATGCCGTTGACGCGGATGTTCTTCGGGCCCAGCTCGTACGCCAGGTAGCGCACGGCAGACTCCAGCGAGGCCTTGGCCAGCGCCATCACGTTGTAATGCGGCACCACTTTTTCGGCGGCGTAATAACTTAATGTGATAATGCTGCCGCCTTCCGTCATCAACGGCACGGCGCCGCGGCTTACGGCAATCAGCGAGTAGACGCTCACGTCATGCGCGATGCGGAAGCCTTCGCGGCTGGTGTTGATGAACTCGCCCTTCAGGTCCTCGGCGGGCGCGTAGGCAATGGCGTGCACCAGGATGTCGATCTTCGCGTACTTTTCCTTGAGCGCCGCGAACAGGGTTGCGATCTCCTGGTCGTTCGACACGTCGCACTGGAAACCGCTCGCCGTTCCGAGCTCGTTGATCAGGTCCTCGGCCTCGGCCCGCATGCGCTCGTTCTGATAGCAGATGGCCAGGGTAGCGCCGGCCTCGTGGAGTTTTTGGGCGATGCCCCAGGCGATCGAGCGCTTGTTGGCCAGCCCAAAGACCACGGCTGTTTTGCCCGCCAGGTTAATCATGCGATGAGAGTTCCTCCGATTATCTAGTGTGACGAGTTAGAAGTTCGCACCACAATGAAATTGTCATCCTGAGCGGAGTTTGCCGCGCTTTTTGCGGCAAACGTAGTCGAAGGACCTGCATTTATACGGCTCATTTCTTCAACAAATGACTCAGGACACCAGTCCAAAGGGGAAAACGGCGGAGCCGCGCCAATTCTCAGAATACCAGAGCGATTTTCGCGCGTTGCCCCATCCTTTTCCGCGTCCCGCGGCGCCGTTACCCGCCCAGATCGATCAACTCCACATGACCCACAGGCCGTTCCAGGAATCGCGAGCCGAGGCGCTCGAATTTTTCTACGGAATCGGTGGCGAAACAATGCACCTCGGTCTGGACAACTGCGCCCGCAGCCGCCGGCGCAACGCGGCCGTTAAAAAGTTCGACCGCGGCCTGCGCCGCCGCTTCGGCTGAATCGATCACCTTCACTCCCGGGCGCACCGCGCGCTCGATCAGCGGCCGCAGCAGCGGGTAGTGGGTGCAGCCGAGAACCAGCGTGTCGGGCCTGAGACCGTGGGCCGTGGCCTCGGATCGCAGCTCGTTCAGATAGATCTCAATGATCTCGGCGGTCACGGGATGGTCCGTCCATCCCTCCTCGACCAGCGGCACCAGCAGCGGGCAGGCTTTCTCGATCGCACGCAATCCACGCGCCTGGCACGCCGCCGCGTAGGCATGGCTGTGCACCGTGGCTTCGGTGGCGATCACCAGCACATCGCCAGTGGTGGAAGCCCGGCGCGCGGCCATCGCGCCCGGCTCGATGACGCCCAGCACAGGAACCGGCACCGCATCCTGAATGGCATCGAGCGCCAGGGCGCTGGCCGTGTTGCAGGCGATCACCAGAAACTCCGCGCCCTGCTCGCGCACCAGGAATTGCGCGCTCTGCGCCGCGTAACGCGCAATCGTGCGCCGCGATTTCGAGCCGTAAGGCAGCCGCGCCGTGTCGCCGAGAAACACGTAGCGCGCGCGCGGCAGCCGCTCAATGAGCGCGCGCAGCACCGTCAAGCCGCCGAAGCCGGAATCGAAGACGCCGACGGTGGGAGTCATGGTTCTCAGACCGCGCGCCTTGCAGGCGGGTAGAAAGCTCCAAGGCTCAGGGACATCGAGCATAAATCGAGGAAGACGCTCCTGTCATATGGATTGCGCGTCCCGTTTCTCAGGAAAATTGAATTGAGCGAGCTATTGACAAGGTCGTAAACCTTTCGCATTTGCGGCACGGGCGGGGGACGGTCGCGTCCAAGCGCATTGCGGAGTCGACTGAAAACGCCTTCCGGCGTGCCGTTGTGAATGTTGGCATCGGTGCCATTCAAATCGCTGACCGACTGCTGCAGCCGATAGGGCTCGGACTCCCACACGAACCAGGTATGTTGGTCAGGGTTGAGCATTTCCCAGGTGATAGTCATGCCCAATTCGAGAGGCATGTTGAACCGCGGCGCCGACGAGGGCCCTGGGCTCACCTCCACCCTCGAAAGATCGTGGATGGAAAAACGGCAGCTCTGGATGAGTTCGAAGATCCTGTCGAGCCTGCGTTTCCCGCCCGGGATTTCGGAGGCAAGGTGAGGAGCCAGGCCGAGTTGGATGAGCCCGACAATATAAGCGACATACAGGCTGGAGAATTCTTTGTCGTAAGGGACGTTGAGGAATACGCCCTTTGGGTCAGGCAGCGGAGGCACGCTTGCGCCTCTTTTCCGGTTCGACGGAGTCTACAGGCGCTTCTTCCCAATCGGAAAGTTCAGCCTTGAGCTTGTCCACGAGTGGCTTTAAGGCTTTCTTGCGAGCCTTTGAGATACCGAGGCTCTTCTCCATCTCTTCCAGGGTGGGCCAGGGCGCCGTTATGGTTACCGACTTGGGCATGGCTACTCCATCATCATACTGCGAATCCGGCTGAATGGAAACGGCTATCGCGAGGCGCGGCGATCACGGACGCTCAACCGTTTCGGCGGCAAGATAAGTGCGTGTCAGGTCGGCGTGCCCGGCCAGTGTAGCGCGGGTCTGGCCGTCCACCAGAAATCGTACCTCGGTCACGCGCGGCAGGTTGGCGTTCAGCGTAGCGCAGATGGAAAGAACGGTCAGCGTTTCGGTCTCGAGTCCCGAGGGATGTCCGGCCGCAAACGCGCTGGTCAGATTCACCACGGCAAGCTCGGGCGCCGCGGGCGAGGCTTTTCCACTGCCCTCTGCGATGGGCACAATAAACACTTGTGCGATGGAATTGGCGCCGCCGGGAACGGGATGCGCGGCATCGGGTGCAGCGTACAGGTCAAGGAGTTTGCCCAGCACGGCGCGCGCGCGGGCCTCGGGATTCTGCGGCAGAGGCAAGGTCAGAATCCGCGGCTGCACAGAATTGTCCGCATCATTCGCCACCATCAGCGTCGCCTGCTCCGCCGGAGCCACCAGCGGCGCCTGCGTAGGCGCCGCATCCTCGCCGCGCAGCAGGCGCTCGTGCGCGCGCCGCAACTGGTTCCACAGCACCGCGCCCATGATGACCGAGGCCAGCAGCAGGATCACGAACAGCACGGTTTGGTGGCGAGGGATCACGGCCGCCGTTCTCCGAATTGTCCGCCATCCGCGCGCCACTCTACCAATGCCGCCGCCAGCGCCTCGGCTACCTGGGCCTCGAACGCGGCATCGTCCGCGCTCGCCGCATCGTCTGCGTCTGCTTGGCCTTGCGGCGCAATTTCAACCGCGACCGCAGGGCAGGCCATGCTGTCGATCGCAGGCAGCGAGGTGCGGCCTAGAGTCACCGTGATGCCGGCATGGGTGAGTGCTGAATTCAACACGCCGGCCAGCGCCATACTGCGCGTGATCCATGCGGACTGCGCCGTCCTCCACGGCACAAAGCGCACGCCTGCCGCGGAGGGAAGGGAAGAAATGAACAGGTGCACGGCGGGTCCGCTCGTCGAGCGGACCAGCGCCGCGTGCAGATTCAGGCAGGCCGCGGCATTGGCGCGGTTGGTAATCTCCGCGCGGCGCTCCGCTTCTACATCCGCGCCCGACTCGCGCGTCGTCACCACGGCCATGCCGCGCGCCACGAGCAGCGAGCGCAGTTTCACGCTGAGCGCCAGGGTGTAGTCCTTTTCCGCCTGGTTGCCGAGCCGCGCGCCAAGGTCGTCGCCGCCGTGGGCCGCGTCCAGCACCACCACGAAGCGGGTCGTCGCGGGCGGAGCCTGCGGAGCGACGGGGATGGATGCAGCGAGCGCCGTCAGCAACAAAATGAAGCGACAGCGTCGGAACGTCTGAACTGGGGATCCAGAAAATGGCCGAGTATGGAGCCTTGCCGGCAAATGCGTACCTCAGGAGCTAGAACCCCGCCCCACCCGCTCTTAAAGCGACCACTCCTTATGCTCCTGGATTGCGGCGTGCATCGCATCGGGGGCAAGGTCAAGTTCGCCGGGCCACGTGACAGCGCCGTAATCCAGCCTAACCTTTGCAAACAGAGAAGGGTCCGCGAGCGCTGCGAATACGCCGGCCTTTGGCGAGTGCACCATGCGCGACATATTGACCGTTCCGGTAAGGCCGTCAGCAAAGGCAACTCGCAGCCGGAAGCCGGGAAGCGCCTCAACTGCCGTGACGCGCCAGGGTGAGCAGGGCGCGGCCTCGGCGGTCAAGGAAGCGGAAGGATCTTCATCGATCGTCGGCATCGGTCTCCCCGGTTTCTTGTGCCCTGAAAATAGGTTAATTCCGTCTTACGAGTCTAGTCCAGCGCATAAATCGTCAAGCCGCTCAGCAGCTTGGGGAAGAAGTCGGTGGATTTCTGCGGCATCACCTCGCCCGCAAAGGCCACTTCGCGCAGTTGCTCCATGGTCACGGGATTGGTCAGGAACGCCACGTCGGCCTCGCCCTTGCGCAC
>Ga0181533_1000236_pt1 | contig 72613 bp, 69 predicted proteins | sample PEATcosm2014_Bin_45_FD_119772 | JGI IMG/M metagenome (GOLD analysis project Ga0181533, IMG submission 119772) | Peatland microbial communities from MTU Mesocosm Facility, Houghton, MI, USA - PEATcosm2014_Bin11_60_metaG | ecosystem: Environmental > Terrestrial > Soil > Wetlands > Peat | place... | reverse complement strand
TTTCACCGCTGCGACGAAGAAGCCATTAAGCGCGCTCAATACCGACTCCGGAAACAAGCCGCACAACTCGGGTTTCAGGTCCTCCCTGTAGAGAACAGTTAATGTTCCTTGGGAGTCGGCTTGGAATTATGAATGGCCGCGATCACGAAGAGCCCGGCTCCAGGCCGATATGTTCGTTGACCGCATTGCGGAAGTGCTGTTTGCATCCCAGGTAACGCTCCGCCGTTTGGACCGAAACATGGCCAAGCAAGAACTAGACCTGCTCCAGTTCGCCACCAGCTTGGTGGCACAACCGAGCGCCGGTTCGCCGAAGATCGTGGGCGTTACGGCTGAAAGAAAGCAATTTGACGCTGCCTGCTTGATAATGGACCAGATTACTTTTGGCGTGAAGCCGTCGCCCCAGACACGGCCTGCCTTGTTGATCGATCGAAACAACGCCCCAGAGGTGACGCACGCCGGGATCGCCCAGTGGTCGATCGCCGCCTTGACACAATCCGGCACTGGTACGGTTCGAATGTGTCCGCCCTTGCCGTTGAGGTCGGCAATAACCCAATGTTCCTCCCGGAGTTGTAGGTCCTCCATTCTCAATGCGGCCGCTTCTGCCCGGCGCAGACCACAACCGATGAGGACTGCCAGCATGGCGTAAATACCGGCGTTCTCGCGGTCTGGCATTGCCAGCGCCAGACAATAGGCGGCGGCTCTCTTCGGCCGTAAGCCAGTTCCCGATGCGAACGCCGAGGCGACGGACACCCCCTGGTAAAAGACAAGGTACTGCTGTCTGGAACGGCGTGAGTTCAATTAGAGTAGAAGCAACATCGAGCATTGAGGGAACGAGAGCATGGTTACGCTTTCCCGTGAATTTCAGATTTTTGCTAAGCCTGCCGGGGCTCTCTGCAACCTGGATTGCCAGTACTGTTACTACCTGAAAAAAGAACTACTATACCCCGGAAGCAGGCCGTTTCGGATGCCCGACGATCTGCTGGAGAAGTACATTGTTCAGCAAATTGCCATTGTCCCGGGGAGCGAGGTGCTTTTCTCTTGGCACGGCGGGGAACCGACGATTCTCGGGCTGGACTATTTTCGCCGGATTGTGGAACTCCAGCGCAAACACTGCCCCGTTGGCAAACACATCGCTAACAACATCCAAACCAATGGCGTTCTCCTGACAGACGAGTGGTGCAGTTTTTTCGCTGCTGAGAACTTTAGCGTCGGCCTCAGCCTCGACGGTCCGAGCGCGCTTCATGACGCTTATCGCGTGGCCAAAAACCAGGGCCCTACGCACCGGCAGGTGATGCAGGCCTATCGCCTGTTGCGACGGCATAAGATCCCCGTCGATCTTCTCTGTGTGGTTCATGCGCAGAATGTACGGCATCCCCTGGACGTCTATCGCTTCTTTAAGGAGATCGGGGCCCAGTACCTGAGCTTTATTCCGCTGGTGGAGCCGCAGCCGGAGTCTCCGCACGGTGTGAGCGAGCGCACCGTACCAGCCGAGGCCTTTGGCGATTTTCTCTGCGCCATCTTCGACGAGTGGGTCCGGCACGATATGGGGCGGATCATCGTCCAGAGCTTCGAAGAAGCGGCGAGGCCGGCCTACGGGTTGGGCCATTCGCTGTGTGTCTTCCGTCCCACCTGCGGGGATGTGCCGGTGATCGAGCACAACGGCGATTTCTACCAGTGCGATCACTTCGTTACCCCCGAGCACCGGCTGGGCAACCTTCGCGAAACCCCGCTTGCGGAACTTCTCGACAACCCGGCACAAGAAGCCTTCGGGCGAGCCAAGCAGGAGAAACTGCCGCGTACTTGCCAGGCCTGCGAGGTTCTGGAAATGTGCAACGGGGGCTGCCCGAAAGATCGCATCGTCCAGACGTCCGCCGGCGAGCCGGGCCTGAACTACCTCTGCGCCGGCTATCGGCGCTTCTTCACGCACTGCCGTCCCTACACCCTCAAGATGGCGGCGCTGCGGTGGAACGGGCACGCCGGAATTGCTGATGGAGCAACTCCGTGCTGAGAAAACCAGGGCGCTGCCGAGGGCAGGGCGCAACGACCCCTGCCCCTGTGGAAGCGGCCGCAAATTTAAGAAGTGCTGCCTGACCTCTTGACGGGGTGGGTTAATCTGTGTGTGGCTGGAAAGGAGAAACCATCATGCATTCCGAAGAGGACTTGCAGAAGGCCATCAAGCGAAGAGATTTCATTGCCGGGACTACCACAGGAGTGTTGGGGATATTGACGATGGGAGCGGCCGAAACCACACAAGGGCAACAATCCCCGGCGCCGCAGCAGCCGGCGGCGGCGCCGCCGGCGGGCAGAGTTTTTTACAGCGCCATTTCGGGCGAGACCGTGCAGATGCGCGGGTTTCATGACGACACGATCGATGCCTACCTGGCGCGCCCGCTGGGAAAGAGCAAGTACCCCGGGGTGGTGGTTGTCCATCACATGCCCGGCTGGGACGAGCCAACCATCGAGATCACGCGCAGGTTTGCCCAGCACGGCTATACCGCGATCTGCCCGAACCTGCATTTCCGGGCGGGCAAAGCGACGCCCGAGGCCAACTCCGCCGCCATGCGCGAGGCCGGTGGGCCGGCGGATGCCAGCGCTATGGGCGATATCGAAGGCGCCATCCGGCACCTCCGCGCCATGCGCAATCTCAACGGCAAGGTGGGGATCATCGGCTACTGCTCCGGAGGCCGGCAGGTCTACCTGGCCGCCTGCACGCTGAAGGGAATCGACGCCGCGGTGGCTTGCTACCCCGGCGGTGTGGGCGCGGGCAATGCGGGGCTGACGCCGAACCAACCTGTGGACCCGCTCGACCTCACCAAGGACATGAGCTGCCCGCTGATGGGGATCTTCGGCAAGGAAGACAAGCGCCCCTCACAGGAACATGTAGCCAAAATGGAAGCCGAACTCACGAAACTTGGCAAGACGCACGAATTCCATTCGTATGACAATGCCGGGCACTCCATCTTTGCAACCGACCGTGTCGACTACCGCCCCTTGGCTGCGCAGGACGGATGGAAAAATATCTTCGCATGGTACGAAAAGTATCTCGGATGAGCGCGCAGCCCGCGTTCCGGGTTCCCGAGATACGTCTGCGGCCAACATGGAGTCTCCTAACGATACGCCGAGCCAATCCTGCGACTGTTCAAGTCTGGCGGCCTCAACGAGTGGAGCGCCAACGAACGTGACCGTGCGTGAGTGCATTACCGCCGGACCGACCGCGAGAGCACCGCGTAAAGGTACTCCAAGCTTGAGCGCCTCGCACACCATGTCCGCGCACCGCACCATGAAGGGGGCGATGAAATGCTCGACCAATGGCACTCACAGAAAAATCGTGTCACTGAAATGGGCATGGCGCACGGGCAGAACACCGAGCACCGACCCGCTTTGGGTTTCACTAAATCGAACGATGGTGTATGTCCGTATCGCATCCTTCGTTACGGCCTCGGCGATCAGTCTGGAGTAAAGAGCGGTGATCTCGCTCAGCCCCTTTTCCTGGAGAAGCGCAGAGAAGCCGAGGACATCGAACACGGCCAGGAGATAGCGACGTGTCTCAGGAACATCGGGCTCCTCCGTGGGCAACGGCGGGTTTTCGTCGGGTCCCGTTGAGAGGTCAGGTTTGACCGTGCCGAGCGCTTCGCACCGAATCTCCATTGACGGGTCCTTCTGGGCCTTAAGCTCGTCAGCGACCCGGTAATGAATGGAGTCCTGAGTGCTGTTCGCGAGCATGCTCTCAATCGAATGAAGGGGGTCGATAAGGACCTTGAAAGGAAACGCGGACGAGGTGTGACACTCGTCCCACGCCTTCCGGCACACGGCGGTGTACTCGTCCACCGTCAAGCCACGGCGCGTATGGAGCCCTTCCGAGAGGAACTCAGCGACCGTCTTCTCGAACTTCTGTTCTTCGCTCTCGGACATCTATTAGCCGCCCTAGTCTTCTGCGACGGTTAGTTTTGGTCGCATTCGGAGATTATATTGGCATAGATCGCCGAGGAACGTGCCTTTCCGACCTCGACCTGCACTTTGACGGATTACGCCCAATCCGTAGAAGTGCCGACCCCGTCTCGTCCGTATCGTCGGCAATCTGGCAGTGATTCAGACGCTGGCATTGGATTAGTATCGGGGAGTCGGCTTGGCGTCAAGGATCATATCCAGCGCAGTACGATGTCGCCTGAACGCTACCGGAGGTCTTGATCTCCGGGATCAATGTGAAATCATCCCTTTGCGACAAGCGAGCGGTTCCGACGGAGCCGCGCATTGATCTTTTCCAGATGCAAGACCTCTGCGTTGAATTCCTCACCGACCCATTCGCGCATCTGTTGAAAGTCTTCATGCGTCGGGTCGAGAAGGATATCGACAAGATCGGCATACCCGGTGGTGCCGCCACAATCTTCCGGAGGGCAACTGCGGGCTCCATCCAACACGCGGGGATAGTCTATTCCCGGTTGGGCTGAAAGGACCGCCTCCAGATGAACGGAATGCTACCAGTAATCTCCGAAGTCGTAGACATAGAGAATGCGCGCCTCGAGGACAGGTAGCACTTTCGACAGATGGACTTTGCCTTCGGCAATGACTTCGCTGGGCCCATCGTAGTGCAAATCTGGAGTTCCATAACGCTGGCGGCCCACGATGAATTCATGCAGGTGGGAGTTGGTCCATCCCATTGCGATCTGCAGGATGCGATGAAATTGCTTGAGCGTGGTCTGGCTGGTGAGTTCAATACACCGCCAAATAGGAGGCTCGATATTCAGCAACGATACGTGAACGCGGAAAATGACCATGCTGCCCCCGCCGCCATTTCAGTCTAAGTCTTGGGGTTGCGAAAGTTGAGCTGCCGATGCAGATCCAGGCGAACCCGTCTGCTCTTCTGCCTCCTCTGTCCTCCCGAAGACCTCTTCTCGAATGATTCGCTCCGTGGCCTCATTCAAATACTCATCGAGGGCGTTCTTGATCTGGAGAAACTCTGGCCAAAGAGTGTCGTTGATGAACGTTTTCGGGGCCCGCAGAACCACTGTGGAGTACCGCTGGCGCGCATACCTGTATGGCTTAAGCCCATAGCGGCGGCATAGGGCGGTGAATAGGCGCCTATGCCAGCGATCAGCCAGTCTAAATTGCATTTCGATCGTCTGAAAGGATTCTGCGCCAAAGCATCGAGGGCTTTCGCTTCCGCAAGAATATCCCGAATCTTGGCTTCTGCCGCATCGAGTTGTTCCGACTTAAGCTGGCGTAGAACGCCGAGCCGGGCAGCTGAGGCGACATTTCCCGGTTGGCTTACACGTTCAAGCGCCCGGCTGATGTTCTTTTCAAGGTCGGACAGAAGCGCGGGATCGGCGGAGTCGAAGCGTTCGCCCAGGATATCGCGCGCTGATTCAAACGCGGCGGCCTTCTCGCTTTCGAAATGTGTGGAAATCTCGTCGAGGGTCTGTTCGATCCCCTTGTCATCGGACGACTGGGGTATGGGCTGCGCCGGTTTCAGGCTCGGATGCGCAAGCAAAATTCTTTCAAGGTCATCCTTCGCGGTGCCGTAGTCGCGGTCCGCCCGGTCCCGGTCGCCTGCCTTGCCCTTTACGAACTCTTTGTCTATCTTGGTCTTCGCCCGGCGCACATGCTCGGCAAGATCGACGAGGGCGTAAAGGCCACCAGCCCGGCCCCCTGCAGCGCCGCTTTGACCCACGTATAGCTCAACCCAATGCCGTGCTCCTCCACCAGCTTCTCGTGGAAATGGCGCACGTTGAAGTCGGAATAATGCTCGCGGTACAAGCTCAGCACCTGCTCCACGGTTGCCAGCGGCACTCGCTTCTCGCTCGGACGGCAGCGCCGCCGATCCAGCAACCCGTCGAAACCGGCGCGCTCGTACTGCTCGCGACAGCGGCGCATATGCCGGTCGCTCATACCAATGATCTCCGCCGCCTGCCACCAGGTGATCTGTTTGCTGATGGCTCGTAGAATTACTTCTTGCATTTTCATCGCCCGCTCCACTGCCGCCCTCGGGTACCGCCCCATGCCTCTTGCCTCCAGACATGTAGCTGTACCTCAGCAGCCTGCTAAGCGGACATCTCATGTGCTAATTACACCGGACATATCATGTGCTAACTACAGCAGGTCAAGTTTGGCTTGCAAAGTCACTCCCAAGCAGTACAATTTCAGCCATGCAGAGCTGAAAAAAAGAGATTCCCGATAATGAAGGAACAACGGCCTTGCGAGGCCTGCTTACCCAAGGCCGAACCCAGTAGTTGAGTTGAGCATGGAACATACCCGAATCGAAAAGGCAACAACTGGCGTTAACCAATTTCAGGAGGATATGATGAGACGATTCCTCGCCGTAGTAGTGTTTTCACTGTTGGCCATCGCCCTGTTCGCGAGCGGCGTTTTCGCCGCTGATCAGAAATCGGGGCGCGATGGCGACATCACGGTCGTCCAGGCCCTGGACATGATCAGCTTCGACCCCACCGCCACGTCCGACCTCAACAACCAGTACGTGCTCTACAACATCTACAGCCGCCTGTTCACCTTCCCCAAGAACAGGCTCGCTGGCGACGTCAAGGAGCTGTGCAAGGATTTCAAGCGGGTGAGCAACACGGAGTGGCATTTCACCATCTGGGAAAACGTCAAGTACCATGACGGCACCACCCTGACCGTGGACGACGTGGTGTACTCCCTGAACAGGGCCAAGGCCAGCGCCGCCCTCGGTGCCCTGTTCAAGCCGGTGAAGGAGATCAAGAAGGTCGATAACAAGACCCTTTCCATCACCACCGACGGCCCCTACCCGGCCATGACCTCCGCCCTGACCCACGCGGCCACCTCCATCGTTCCCAAGAGCTACGCCGAGAAGGCCGAGAAGACCAAGGACTGGTCCAAGCCCGTCGGAAGCGGCCGCTACAAGTTCGTCAGCCGTATGATTGGCGACTCCGTGAAGTTTGAGCGCTTCGACGGCTACTTCAACAAGGACGAGGTGGCCCAGAACAAGACCCTGACCATCAAGGTCATCCCCGAAGGCACCAACCGGACGATCGCCATCGAGACCGGGGCCGCCGACCTGAACGCCGAATTCACGCCCACCGACTACGAACGCGTGATGAAGAACCCCAAGCTCAAGCTGTGGGATCAGCCCTCGGCGCTGGTCTGGCACCTGGGCATGGACAACACCCAGGGCTGGTTCAAGAACAAGCTGGTGCGCCAGGCCGTGGGCTTCGCCGTGGACCGCGAGGGCACCATGAAGGTCGGCCACGACGGCCGGGGAGTGGTCCTGTACAACAGCGCCACCTTCTCCCACGCCCCCACCGTGCTCGGGGCCATCCAGAACCCGCTCAACAAGTACTCCTATAACGTGCAAAAGGCGAAGGCCCTGATGAAGGAGGCCAACTGCCCGGGCTTCACCACCCAGCTCGTGGTCTTCCGCGACGAAGCCGAGCGCATCGCCACCGCGGTCCAGGCCTACCTGGCCGAGATCAACATCAAGGTCGAGATCGTGCGCATCGAGAACGCGGTCTTCCCGGACTACATCGCCAACCACAAGGCCCCCATGTTCGTGACCAGCTGGGGCTGCTACTGGGATCCGGACATGTTCCTGTCGCGGCGCTTCAGCAAGGACGGCATCGGCGGCGTCAACCGCGTCTGGTATCAGAACCCCAAGCTCGATGAGCTGATCACGGAAGGCCGCAGCACCTTCGACGAGGCCAAGCGCGTCGAGGTCTACAGGCGGGTGCAGGACTTCCTGGCGGAGGAGTCCCCCGAGGTGGATCTGTACGTGACCAAGGTGTACGCCCTGAGCAACGACAGGCTCAAGGGTGTGGAGATGACCGTAGAGAAGCCCTTCAACTACTACAAGCTGCACTACTGACGGCTGACGCCCGGCCACGGGCGGCGCCGGTTTCAGGCCACACCCCGTTCCCGCGGGACTCCCCCCGAAGGCGGAAGCCCCGCGGGAACGAACCTGATGGCCTTGTCCACGAGGAGAGGAGAGACCGCATGGTCCGTTACATCATCAGACGGTTGTTCGCATTGATACCGGTGATCCTGGTGCTGACGTTCATCGTCTTCGCCATATTGTCCATGACCCCGGGCGATGCGACGACCATCATCCTCGGCAGCGATTACACCCCCGAGCTGGGTGCGAACCTCAGGGTGCAGCTGGGCCTCGACCGGCCCCTCATCGTGCAATATTTTCACTACATCACGAACCTGATGCGGGGTGACTTCGGCATGTCCTACGTCATGCGCGCCCCTGTGCTCGACCAGTTGCGTCCCCGATTGGCCAATACGGCCTGGATCGTTGGCAGTGCGATGCTCCTGTGCGTGTCCTTCGGCATCCCCATCGGCATCCGTTCGGCCACCAAGCCCAACTCGTTCTTCTCCCAGTGCACCATGGTCTTCGGCCTGATGGGCGTTTCCATGCCGATCTTCTGGCTGGGCCTTCTGCTCATCCTGCTCTTTTCGGTGAAACTGGGCTGGCTGCCCTCCAGCGGTCTGGACCACGGCCTGAAAAGCCTGATCCTGCCCGCCGTCACCCTGGGATTCAACTACATGGCCAACATCATGCGGACAACGCGATCCTCCATGATGGAAGCCATCCGCCAGGACTTCATCCGCACGGCCCGGGCCAAGGGCGTCAGCGAACATAAAGTGATCTATGACCACGCCCTGGGCAACGCCCTCATGCCCACCATCACCATCATCGGGATGGACGTGGGAACGCTCCTGGGCGGGGTGGTGCTCACCGAGACCGTATTCTCCATCCCGGGCATGGGCCGCCTGCTGGTGGAGGCGATCAACCAGCGCGACACGCCTTGCGTCCTGGGATGCCTGGTGGTCATGGCCATCACCGTCGCGGTGTCAAACCTGATCGTCGATCTCATCTACGCCTACATCGATCCAAGAGTCCGTGCGCAGTATGGCGCGAAAGCGAGGAAAGCCTGATGCAAGCCACCTCCACGGCCAGGCCGTTCACGACTAAAAAGGAATTCTACGCGCAGTTCAAGAAGAAGAGCATCGCTCACGAACTGTGGCTGCGCTTTTTGAAGAATAAGACCGCCGTGATGGGCTTGATCATCTTCTGCATCATAGTGGTTGTCGCTATCACCGCTCCCTGGATCACAAACTACGACACCGTGGTGATCAAGATGAACATCGCCGAGCGCCTTCAGGCGCCCAGCATGAACCACTGGTTCGGCACCGACGAACTGGGCCGCGACATCCTGGCTCGCATCGTGTACGGCGCACGGGTATCCCTGCTCATCGGCATCTCGGCGATATCCGTGTCCCTCATGGTGGGCCTGGTGTTGGGCGGGGCGGCCGGATACTACGGCGGGAAGACCGACAGCGTCATCATGCGCGGCACGGACGTCTTCCTCTGCCTGCCGGACGTGCTCCTGGCCCTGGCCATTATCGCGGCCTTCGGCAACACCAAGCTGAACCTGACCATCGCCATCGGCCTGGCCTTCTCGCCCAAGTTCTCGCGGGTGGTGCGCTCGGCGGTTATTGGCGTGCGCGACAACGAATACATTGAAGCGGCACGCTCCATCGGCGCACTGGACAAGCGCATCATCTCCCGCCACGTGCTGCCCAACAGCATAGGCCCCATCATCGTGCAGGTCACACTGTACGTTGCCAACGCCATCCTGACCATCGCCGCCTTGAGCTTCCTCGGGCTGGGCATCCAGCCCCCGACCCCGGAATGGGGCAACATGCTCGCCTCGGGGCGCACCTACATGCGCGATTTCCCGCATATTGTCATGGCCCCCGGCCTGGCCATCTTCTTCACCATCCTGGCGCTCAACCTCCTGGGCGACGGATTGCGGGACACCCTCGATCCCAGGCTCAAACACTAACGGGAGCACCGCGATGAATGCGCAACAGAACACTTTGGAAATCAAAAACCTCACGGTGGAGTACGTCGTCGACGACGAGGTCGTGCACGCCGTTACCGGGGTGAACATCACCATTCCCGCCGGCAAGACCTTCGGCCTGGTGGGGGAAACCGGAGCCGGAAAGACCACCACCGCCCTGTCCATCCTCAACCTGCTCCCCTTGCCGGCGGGCAGGATCGTTTCCGGCGAGATATTCGTGAATGGGCAGGATGTCTTCAAATTGTCCCCCAAGCAGTTGCGGGCGATGCGCGGCAGCCAGGTGGCCATGGTCTTCCAGGACCCCATGTCCTCGCTCAACCCCATCAAGACCGTGGGCGAGCAGATCGCCGAGGGCATGAAGATCCACCGCGGGGTGAGCGCCAAGGAAGCCCTGCGCCAGGCCGCGAACATGCTGGAGATGGTGGGCATCCCGGGCGGCCGCGTGTCGGAGTACCCGCACCAGTTCTCGGGGGGCATGAAGCAGCGCGTGATCATCGCCATCGCCCTGGCCTGCAACCCGGACATCCTGATCGCCGACGAGCCCACCACGGCCCTGGACGTCACCATCCAGGCCCAGGTGCTCAAGCTCATTAGAGAGCTCAGGGAGAAATCCCCGATGATCATGCTCATGATCACGCATGCCCTAGGGGTCGTGGCCGAGGTGTGCGACTTCGTGGGCATCATGTACGCTGGGCGCATCGTGGAATGCGGCACCCTGGCCGACATCTTTGACAACCTGCGCCACCCCTACACCCGGGGCCTTTTCGACTCCCTGCCGGACATCGAGAACAGGCGCGCGGAGCTCAAGCCGATCCCAGGCTTGATTCCCGATCCGATGAACCTGCCGCCGGGATGTGCCTTCCATCCCCGCTGCGCCTACGCGAAACCGGAATGTTCGCGGGACCTCCCCCAGGTGAGGTGGTTGAGCGACACGCACTATGTCTCCTGCCACCTGTACAACGAAACGGTCGAGAACATGCTGTGAGGTGAACTCTTTGGGCGAGATACTGCTAGAGGTGAAGAACCTCAAAAAATACTTCCACGTGGCTGCCGGAACGCTCCATGCCGTGGACGACGTGAGCTTCACTCTCGAGGAAGGGCGCACCCTGGGAATCGTGGGCGAGTCGGGCTGCGGCAAGACCACCCTGGGGCGCACCATCCTGCGGCTCATCGAGCCCACCAGCGGCGAGATGGTCTTCAACGGCAAGGACCTCCGCAAATTGAACACAAGCGAGATGCGCTACATGCGCCGGGAGATGCAGATCATCTTCCAGGACCCCTACTCCTCGCTCAATCCCCGCATGACCATCGCCGAGACCATCGAGGAGCCCATCTTCCTGGCCGGCCTCATCCCGGACAGCGACAAGCGCTTCATGCGTGTGCTGGATCTGATGGACACCGTGGGGCTGGCCCAACGCCTCATCAACACCTACCCCCACGAGCTCGACGGCGGCCGCCGCCAGCGTGTCGGCATCGCCCGGGCTCTGGCCATGAATCCCAAGTTCATCGTCTGCGACGAGCCCGTGTCCTCCCTGGACGTGTCCATCCAGGCCCAGATCCTCAACCTGATGAAGACCATCCAGCGGGACATGGGCATCACCTACCTCTTCATCACCCACGACCTCTCAGTGGTGAACCACTTCTCCGACGATATCGCTGTGATGTACCTGGGGCGGCTGGTGGAAAAGGCTCCTTCGGAAGCCCTTTTTCAAAAGCCGCTGCACCCCTACACCGAGGCGTTGCTTTCGGCCATTCCGGTGGCGCGCATCCACAACCGTCACGAAAGGATCCTGCTCAAGGGCGAGCTCACCTCCCCCATCAACCCCGAGCCCGTCTGCCGGTTCGCCGCGCGCTGCAACCAGTGCATGGACATCTGCACCAAGGAGGAGCCGCCGCTCATCGAGGCCCGGCCGAACCATTTCGTGGCCTGCCACCTCCACAAGCCCATGGGGAGCTGAGGCGCCGGGCGCGGCCCCGCGACGGACAGGGCGAAAAGAAGGCGGCCAGGGCTACTGGCCCACGGGCCAGATCTCCCGTCCTTCGGAATGCGTTCTCGGAACAGAAGAACACCTACCTGGAGGCGAGAACCTCGAGCTGGCCGGGTGGACCGTCAAGGACAAGGCGGTCGTGAAGCGGCGGATGGAAGAGGTCTTCGAGATCCTGCCGCGCATCCGAGCGCGCATCGATCAACTCGGCGGTACGCTGTCTATCGGCGATTACCCAATGACCTTCGCGAAGCTGAAAATCCTCCAACCTCAGAGTTGTCGCTTCAGCTCTCCGGAGGCCGCAGCCGATCAGGAGTGCGAGCAGGGCGTAATTGCGTCGGCCTTGCAGAGTGTCACCAGTTTCCGCTGCCAGCAACCTCTTGCCCTCTTCTGCTGTTAGCCAGTTTCCGACGCGCACACCCAGCCGCTTGGCTCCCTTGACACGCCGTATGCCTGCGGCGAGATCAGGGCTGAGCAGACGACAATCGGCGTTCTCACCTGTCAAGGGCAGAGAGGACGACGTCAATCTTCCAGCCCACATCACTTTCGGGCAGAGCAAGCCGCAGCTTTCCCTCAGGCGTGAGCATTCCCTGTTGAACGCGCGTTTCGGGTGAGAGTTGTTCTTCGGTGAGAGACACCTGCACTGCGAATTCCTGTCCTGGTGAAACCTCTCCGGGAGACTCGATAGTTGGAAAGCGTTCGACGTTTGGCTTCTCGAGGTTGCCCTCCACCTTCTCGTCTGGAAAGTCGAAGGTGGTTTTCTTTGTGCCAATCACCTCATCCGCCGAAGTCTTGTTGCTCCCCGACGCCGATTGTTCAGCCTGCCTCATCGCCAATTGCTCAGACTGCTTCATTGCCGATTGTTCAGACCGCCGTAACATCATTTCTGCGCTCTGCTCCGCCCGGCGTCTTTCAGCCTGCCTCATCTCTATCTCTGCGCACTCCGCCGCCTTGTTTTGCGAAGAGGGAGATGGAGGAGGAGGGAGAGGAGCGGAGCGATTGTTCAACGATGTGGCCACTGGGCCTATGGTTTTCTCGAGGATGGCCAGGGCTCGCTTGTAGAGTGGCTCCGCCTCGGCGTAGCGCCCCTGCTCCTTGTACAACGCGGCGAGACTATTCAACGATTCGGCTACCGCCGGATGGTCGAGGCCGAGCGCCTTCTCCCGGATGGCCAAGGAGCGCTTGAAGAGTAGCTCCGCCTCGACGTAGCGGCCCTGCTTGCGATACAACGCGGCGAGATTGTTCAACGACAAGGCCACATTGGGATGCTCAAGCCCAAAGGTATCCGCGAGCGCCGGATGGTTGAAGATTCCGGCAAAAAGCCAGCTGAGCACGTAGTCCTTTTCGACGATGTTGGGCAGAAGTCCGAGATTTGCGGCAGCGGCAAGAAGTTCCCGACAATCAATCACGCCCCCCCTTCGCCTTCCAGGTCTTGGGAATCCACAGGCGCCACGTCTTGACCAGACGCCGACTGGGTAGCGCGGGATCGAGTTTTGCATTGCCTTGGGTCAGTCGTTGGCGGCACGATTCGGCGAGTGCCTCGTCTCCGGATATCTGTGAAACGAGGAAACCGAGTCGCTTGAAGACCGCGCCGTTACCAAGCCTTTCGGAATAGCCGATCAGTGTATCGGCGTTGGCTTCCGGATCGCGCAGATAGTTCCGAAGGCAATGTTCGACATGCCGGATGCCCCCGCCCGTCGCAGGATCGGCCAAGAGATCGACGATGGTTCGGTGTTTATCGGCGATGGGAACCCGCGCCTGACCACGCCAGAGAGTCTTGATGCCAAAAAGTGCATTCTCCGGGATGCGTCTGAGCGTGAATGACATGCCTGCGGCTACTATCCTTACTATCCTTGCGCCTATCCCTACGGCGGAGTCGTGGTCGGCGGCGGGTGGTATGGCGGAGGTTGGGGCCGGGGTTACTACGGCTATCGCGGCGGCTATGGTTACCGCGGAGGTGGATACGGCTATCGGGGAGGCGGGCACGTTGCCGGCGGCTTCAGCGGTGGACACGGCGGAGGCGGGCGACGCTAAAATCCGTTCCGCAAGGTGAATCTACTCCTTCGCCCCTTCAGCCAAACCTGGCTGAGGGGGCTTTGTTTTGCGGAGGAGGATCGTCCTGTGTCGTGATTGCTTTTCCTGCCAAGTAAGTCTCGGAGCGTGGAAGCCCCCGCTAATTAGGCGCAACTTGTTGCTGACCTCTGTGGAGCAAAACGACAGTCCAGACCCTGCACACAAAGTCCAATAAGTTGGGCTTGAACTCGTACCGATCCCACCCCCGGTGTCTCCGTTTAGTATTTCGGACTCTCGCGCGCCGGCGTTGATGTATTAACGCCGGTCGCCGAAACCCCACCCTTACCACGGTAACGCCAGTGCTCGAGCTTACGCGATTGTGCTTTGCAAATAGCGTTTGCAGCAGGGCATCAAAATCAGTGAGCAAGTGAGTTGCGGGCTTGCTGCCCCACCGGTGTCCCTGTTTGTATACTTCTGTTCCTTCTGCATATCCGAATCGGAGGAGATTCGTTGCTCTTTCGAGGGAAACCAGGTTGAGATCATCTCGCATGGCGAGGGACTTGTGCGCAGCGATCCTTTGTACTGCGTTGGCCGGGATTTTAGCTTCGATATGTACACCGAGCCGTGTTTTTCCAGAGCCGTTAGCTCCGACGATGATGATCGACCGTCCGGCCAATGCCTTGAGCTTCAACGGGTCACCACTAGGCTTTGGTACAGTCACTTCATATTCAGTGGCAGCTCTCAATGCTGGCATCCCAGGCGTTGTCATCTCGCAACCCTCGCTCTCATCTTGCCTCCTATTCGATTACTTGGCCTTCGGCGGGGTGACTGAGCGGTAATCGTGGCTTGCTATGCTGCAATGCGCTCTTTGCTTCTTCGAAACCCTTTTCGGCCGCTTTTCGACCAGCGCACCGCTTCGGCAGCGCCTGCCAGATAAGATGAGGCACGCCAGAGACGACCAATGTCAAATGGCTGGAAGCATAATGGCCCCGCTCAAATCTGCTCTGAATGATGGCAGGATTGTAGCATGCAAAGAGCGGTGCCGGCCCCGAGTATAGGCGTCACCGATTCGAGGCATGTGCCATTCAAATGCCCTTTGTTTCCATGAGCGGAATGGTTTTCGCCAGGAAATTATAGAATTCCTGAAAGCCCTGTTCGCCATGGGCCAATGAGAATAGCGGCGCCGCTTCACTATTCTGGGAATCCGCTGTGTCTCTGTTGAAGAAGTAGAACACCATCTGATCGTAGTCGTAGCTGACAGACCTCTTGTCAGGTAGAGTCCAGTTCAATGACGGGACCCGAACCAGCTCCGCATAAGAGACAAATAGGGCTGCCACATCTAAGGCGTCTTCAACTTCCCGTCTGGAAGGTGGAGCGAATTCATGTTCTAGGCGGTTCCTTAGCCGGGTAAGTCTGCGGAGGATTCTCGGAGCAACGACTCCACTTTGAGATATAAACGCAAGTTTCTTTGGTATTTTCCAAGATTGTTTTCTGGCCAGCGGGAGAAAGCCGATCCGTTGAATAAGCCGATCCACCTGTGCATCAATTGCTCTCTTGCAATTGCCCAGGCAATTGACTTGGTTTCTCTTCTGGTCGAGGCCCTCGGAATCGTCGATCGCGAACTTAAGGAAATCACGGGGCTGTAGTGGTGCTTTGCCTCTGCTCTTTGGCTGCACAGATTTGGCTGAGCCAACGTATTTCAGACTGTCGTCATAGCCATAAAATGAGCACAGCCAGCTCCTGAACTCAGCGATGAACGCGTCCCTGTCCATAGCTTTTCCTCACCAGCCTATTAAGGCCAACGAACCCTAGGATGTCGGGGCAAACTGAGCTTTGGCATAATCCGAGATTGCACAATCGCGGGCCCGGCTCCAATCCTGGCGGAAACAAGGCTGCGAGTGAATTTTCTGCTCGTTGCGGCAGCAAATCAATAGCAGCAGGTCACCCATTACCGATTGGCGGGTCGGTGAGTGAAGTGCCTCAGCTCGTTGCGGGCACCCACATTCTTCACCACACTGGCGTGTTTTGGGATTCCGAGAGCAGTGAAGTAACTACTTTAGAATGTTTTGGCTGCCCCCCAGGGATTCGAACCCCGATATGCTGATCCAGAGTCAGCTGTCCTGCCGTTGAACGAGGGGGCACCAGGCTAGCCGCGCCGTGAGGTGAAAAACGGGCGTCTGATCGGACTTTTCAATCATAAATGCGCCTGCAGAGTGCGTCAACAGCGCAACGACTGCAATCGCCATCGCCATCGTGACGAACTGTACGCTGTCGTTCCGCGCTCCTCACACGCCGCCTTGAAACCTCCAGGCACGCGCCGCAGTTCCCCGTGAATAGCGCTCTCTAAACCTGCATCGCACCGCTCAGCGGTGCAGGCCAATCCAGTTTATTGTGGCGCGCAAGGATGTCATCGATCTTTCGCGCTATCTCATCCGGAAACGGTGCGGTCTTGCGCACCTTGAGGTCGGCGAATGCGTTCATGCACTCAAAGATTGTGGCCAGTTTGCCTCGCGTTACGTTCACCATGAACATCAGGTAGTGCAGCCGCTTGGCCGAGCGCGCAACAAATCTCATATAAACGGCCACCTCTTCACCCGGATTCACTTCGCTCAGAAAGTGCACATGATGTTCCAGGTCGAAGGTGCCGGTCCCGTGCTGGCTGTGGTACTCGCGGGTTAGTCCGATTCGGTCGTGCAGAATGTCTCCCGCATCATCAAAGATTGCCAGGTACCAGCGCATGTTCATGTGGTCGTTATCATCGCGGTATTCTTCGGGCACTGTCATTTTCAGACAGGCGGGACTCAGCGTTAGAATCTCTTGCGGAGAAATGGAGGGCAGCTTCATAGCCCCCATCCTACACGCCGCTCACAAGGGCGCAAATCGAAAGCCGCGCATCTAACCGGCTGCGGGAAACAGGAGTCTAAGCTGTTTCATAACTCACTTCAGGCTGGAGTGAACGGCGGGCAAGGTGACATGATGAACAACGTCGAATCTCCCGAGGTCTTGAACAACGCGAACGCCCATCGATTTGAGCTTCATTCGGGCGAATCGATGGCGTGGCTCGACTACCGCCTGCAAAACCGCACGATTGTCCTTGTGCACACGGAAGTACCGCCAGAGCTTGCGGGCCGTGGTGTGGGAGCGAAACTGGTCAAAGCGTCGCTGGAGTACGCCCGCGAGTCGGGTCTCACGGTCGTTCCACGCTGCTCCTTTGCTGCCGCTTACATTCGCAAAAATCAGCAATACCAGGCGCTGCTCGAGCCCTCCGGCGGCACGCGCTGAGGAGTCGTAAATGGACGAGCTTGCACGTTCGCTTGCCGAAGCCATTATCGGTATCGACACACTTTGGGGCGGCGATGTCATGTGTCCCTCCGGAGCCGGGCGGTTTATCGCCGACTCATGGTTCGCCGATGAGCCGCTGCCGCATGCCTACACCGCTCCGGCCGCCGCGCGCTTGCGCGAAACGGGCGGTGTCTCCGGCCCCAGGGCCGATCGCGAAGCCGTGGACAGTTATCTGCGCCAGGTGGACATTCCGGCGGCCATTGCCGCGGTGCGCAAGTTCACGCGGAACTCCGCATCGTCACCCGGGCGCGACGACTTTGACTTTCTTGGGGGGCTCGCCGTTTGCTTGCAAGCCATGTGGGATCTGGCGATGGAGATGCTCGGCAAGGGTAATCCGGTGCCGTATGAGCGCTGTGTCGAGGCCTCCACCGGCAAGCCGCCGCAGCCTTCGCAACCGCAGAGCAAGCGGGCGCGTCTGGCCGAGTTGCTCGGCAAGGCCGGTCACGCCACCACCGGGGCTGACGGCCTATTGCAGGCCGTCGACGCCTGGCGTCGAGAGCGGGTGATTCCCATGGCATCCGTCCGCGCCTTGGGTGCGGCCGTCATCTCTTACTTCGACAACCTGACCGTCGCCAATCTGCTGCCGTACCTGCCCGCCGAGCTGGCGCACGTTCCTCGGGCCAACATCGAATTCCTGCCAATCAAGGATGCCTGGTTTTCCGGTTCGATGAACTACGTCGGCCGCGCCCGCAACCCGGATGGCAGCCCAAAGTACGAAGCGAGTTACGAGATCAACACCTCCCTCCAGATTTCCGTGCCGGAGTTCGAACAACTGGTGAGTCACGAAGTCGTGCCGGGGCACGTAACCACCTTCGCCTATCTGCAAAATTTGTACGTACGCGGATTGGCGGGATTTGAGGCGACCATCCTGACCATGAATACACGCGCCGCCACCCTCTTCGAGGGCTTGGCCAACAATGCCATCCTGATCGCGCACGGCGTAACTGAAATCGAACAGTTGCCCGATGAAGATTTGCAGATCGGGGTACTCCTGGCCCTGCTTCAGGACGACGCCAAGAATCAGTCGTCGTTTTTGACCTGGGGCGAGGGCGGGAAGAAAGAGGAGGTGGCCCCGATTTTGCGCCGCGATTTCCTGGTCAGCGAAGAGCGCGCCGATAAACTCTCGGGCGCCTGGGGACGGCATCCTTTGCTCGGTCGCATGTACCTGCCGGCTTACCGCTCCGGCACCGAAAGGGTGGCCGAGCTACGGCGAAAGTATCCGCCCGAGCGCGTTTTGCCGGCCATCTATGGCTGCTTGGGGCTGGTCGATATCGTAACCGTCGAGCAGATGTTGAACGGTAAGCGGCGAGCCTGACGACCGCGCGGGTTTCTCGAGGCGGCTAGCGCAGTGCCACCTCAAACAACGATTTGAGTTTGTCCCAGTGGGTCGAGAGCTCCTGAGCCACTGTCACGAGCGATCCTATGTTTTGGAAAGCGAGTTTAAGCACCGATAGATTGCGATTTTCTTGTTTTTTCCTGCCTTCTTCAATCAAGCACCGGAGCAGGTCAAGAATTTCCTTTTGAGAATCCGACGAAAGTTGTTGGCTATCCACAACCTGTTGCGTGAAGGTCTGCAACGCGGACGCGAACGCCGCACCCTCGCCGTCTTTCAGAGCCGTCACGACGTTGTTCAAGTAGACCAAAGCGCCGGCGTTAATTTGGCCGACCTGACTACCGGGACCCACGCGGATGTTGTTCGTCGTGTTCATAGTCACTGGCACATTCGGTTGTGGAATCTTAATCTTTGGGCCAAGGGAAGGCAGCCCTGCCATGAACGCCATTTCATCCTGCAAATAGTTCAGGAAGGAAAAGGTCAGCTTTTGGTTCTCTCGAAGGTTATGTTGGTAAATACCCCAGCACTCCATGCACAGCGCAGGACCCTTTGGCATCTTAAGGACGGCGGGCTTTCCGCAGTGGCAGGCGGCCATTCGATAATGATATGGAACAGCTACTTCATTTTACAAGTGGTTTCGAAACTGGACTTCGGCCCGGCCCGCGAATTTAGGCCCGTGATGGTTCTCAAACACACTGATGATAAAAACCTTTTAGAATAGCTCGCGATGAAACGCATTGCGCCCCGGGCAGTTATCGTTCTGCTGCTGCTGTCGCTGGCCGCCGTCTGTCAGCAGGCGGCGCCGCACCCCTTACGTTTTGAGGTAACGATTTCGCGCACTCTGGGAACTGCGCCTGTCTCGGGACGATTGCTCGTTCTGCTCAGCACACGCGAGCCTCACTGGGGCTATCTCACTCCTGGATTCGGCGCCTCCACCCGCAAAACCTGGATTGCGGCCCGCGAGATTGACGGCGTGTTGCCGGGGCAGACTGTAGCGGTCGATGCCAACGCATTAGCGTTTCCGGCTCCGCTCTCCACCGCGCCGCCGGGCGACTACTACGCCATGGCAATGCTGGACGTCGATCACAACGCGGCCTATCGCTTCTTCACTCCCGGCGATCTGCGGATGAAGGCCGTCGCCCTCGGGCCTTTCAATCCCCGTACCGCCGGCAGCGTGCGGCTCACGCTGAACCAACGTGTGCCGCCACCAAAAACGGAGTCGCTTCCGCCGGGAATGGAATGGGCCGACTTCACCAGTCCCCTGCTCTCCGGCTTCCACGGACGCCCGATCCACATGCGCGCCGTCGTCGTGCTACCGCCAAGCTATAGCGGCACAGTGCGCCGCTTTCCAACCGTGTATCTCATCCCCGGCTTTGGCGTGACGGCAGACGATCTCCCGAGCACCTTCGGCGAGTCGCTCTTGAACGAAATGTCCGACCGACGCGCGCCGGAAATGATCTACGTGCTGCTCGACGAATCTCTGCCCACCGGCACTCACGAGTTCGCCGACTCGGTCAATAACGGACCCTGGGGAACTGCCCTGGTGAGCGAACTGATTCCCTATCTGGAATCGAAGTACCGCATGGACGCCAAGCCTGAAGGGCGCTTTCTTACCGGACATTCGTCGGGAGGCTGGGCCGCGCTGTGGCTGCAAATCACCTACCCGGATTTTTTCGGCGGTGCCTGGTCCACCGCGCCCGACCCGGTGGACTTCCACAACTTCACCGGACCCGACATTGCCGACGCCAAGCCCGGAAGCAACTTCTACCTGAAGCCCGATGGCTCGCCATGGATGCTGGTGCGGATGCATGGCGCAGATGCCGAGTCGCTTCGCGACTACGCCCAGCAGGAGCGCGTGCTCGGCGACTACGGTGGCCAGATGTCTTCTTTTGAGTGGGTCTTCAGCCCGCGCGGCGATGACGGCAGGCCGTTGCAGTTGTTCAACCGCGTTACCGGCGCAATTGATCCCGCGGTCGCGCACGCCTGGGAGAAGTACGACATTTCCCGCACTCTGCACGACCACTGGAACACGCTCGGCCCGAAGCTGAAAGGCAAGATCCATATTTTTGTCGGAACCGCCGACAGCTTCCACCTGGAATCGTCCGTGGGCCTGCTCGACCAGCAGTTGAAAAGCCTTGGGGCGGATGCCGGGATCACCTACCTTCCCGGCCGCACCCACTTCAACCTCTACGATGGAGGATTGTCAGTCCGCATTGCGCAAGAGATGTACTCCGTCGCGCACGCAAAAAATCAGCGCTAACCGTACCGAAGGAACTCGGAATCCCAGAGCGGCACGGAGCGGGACAGTCTCATGGGATCCTTCGCTTCGCTCAGGATGACATCCTGAAACTTTTACCGCGAACTTACGGGACAACCACAAAAAATCTCGGACTTTTCTCCGGTTGACACCCGGGAATGCTGCTGGAACAATCTCAGCATACTGACAGACGAAGGAGTTATTCCATGTTAGAGGAACAACCAGCGTCGGAGCAGGCCGCGCAAGGCGACACTATATTGCGCAACGTGCTGCTCGGAGTTGCCGCCATCTATGTGGTTGTATCGCTTTTCTTGCTGTTTAGCCTGCGCAGCCGCGTGCAAGGTCTTGAGCAGAAACAACAGACGCTCGAGGCCTCCGACAAGGAACTCCGCGACAAGCTGCACCTGGCGAACAAGACCATTTCGGAGTCGGTGCAAGCTCTTGGCTCGAAGGTCGGCATGACCCAGGAGGAGATCGAACGCCGCACCGCGGAACTGCACCGGCAACAGCAGCAGGCTGAGGCCAAGCTGACGGCGGAGCAGAGAAAAACCCAGCAAGCAGTCTCGCAGGTTTCCGGTGACGTGACCGGCGTAAAGACCGATCTCGGAGGCGCCAAGCAGGATATCGCCAGCACCCGCACCGATCTCGATGCAACCAAGGCTAAGCTGGAAAAAGCTATCGGCGATCTCGGGGTGCAGAGCGGCCTCGTCGCCCGCAACCACGACGAACTCGAACTGCTCAAGCACAAGGGCGATCGCAACTACTTCGAGTTCACGCTGCAAAAAAGCCAGCGCCAGCCGGTTTCGACCATCAGTATGCAATTAAAGAAGACGGACCCAAAGCGGTCGAAGTTCACGCTCAACGTCATCGCCGATGACCGCATTATCGAGAAGAAGGACCGCACCGCCAACGAACCGCTTCAGTTTTACACGGGTCGCGATCGCAGCCTTTGCGAGGTTGTCGTCTTCAAGGTCGACAAGAATTCAGTGTCGGGCTACCTGAGCGCGCCAAAGACGATTCAACCCCAGGCCAATTAGACCGTTTTTGCGAGGCGGGCGCTTGCTGCCAGGCGAGCGCCCGAATGGTCCGGACTCTTCCAGCGCTCCACGAGTTCCCAGTAGGCAAGCTTCTGCCATTCCAGCAGCGTTGTCTTGAGCCATTCCCGATTATTCCAGTAATCCTGCCGGAACTCGACTTCGTTGTACGCCGCTGCGACTGACCACTCATATTGCGGTAGTCTTCGCTGGAAAATCGACAGTGCCCGCCGGGTGTGGTAGTCGGAAGTCACGATCAACACGCGGCGCGGACGCAGTGGTGCGAGGCATCGCGCCGCCTCTGCCGCCTCCGCAAACGTCGATTTCGCTGCAAGGGGGCATACGTGGACGCGGGCAGCCTGCTCCGGCGGCAGCGTCTCTATGTAGGTTTGAGCACTTTGCGCCACCGTTTTACCGAACGCCGGGCTGCGGTCGTCGGCATCGATAAAGAGTTCCCGGCCGAGCCCCGTCTTCAGCGCTTGTAGACCGCGGTTCAAGCGCTTATCGCCCGAATCGCCTGCCAGCACAACGATGGCATCGGAGGGTACTGGGCGATCAACCACAAGGTAGCTGCCCGCCCGAGGAAGCGCGAGCGCAAGGGCAAGTATAAGAACTGGCAGGATACGCACCATAAAGAATCATCTGAACGTAAGACAAACATCTTAGCGCACTGAAGGGCAGTTCGGAGCAATAGCTATCAGTACACAGCCTTACGTCACCTCATTGGTTACCGTGGTAATTCGGAAAAAGAACCGGTACTCGCGCAAAATTGATACATTAATTGCAGCTCAAAAGGTGCAACATGCAACAGGTGTCCCCGCGAGGGGGTCGGCGAGAACCCAGGTTTCCTTTGCAGATGCCAACCTTGGTGTTTGGCTACGACCGCTCTGGACGCGCCTTTATGGAGCAGGCGCAGACGCTGGATATTTCCATCGCGGGCGCCCGGCTCACCGGTCTCAGCTCTGAAGTCGCGCCGGGGTTCATTCTGGCCGTACAGCAAGGCAACCGGCGTGCGCGCTTTCAGGTCCTGTGGGTGGGTGAGCCCAATACCGACCTGGAAGGGCAAATCGGCATGCAATGTGTCGAGGTCGGCGGAGATACACGCAAACGCATTTTGTGTATCGAGCCCAACCCGGCAGAGCAGGCTTTACAGCGTTCTTACCTCGAGACTGCCGGTTACGAGTTCGCTTGCCACGCCGATTGGCGCCAAGGCATGGCAGTCTTCCAGGAATCGGCTTTCGACCTGCTTATGGTGGATGTTCCATCAGGGCACACCGAGTTAGGGGAGTTCATCAGCTTCGTGCGCCTGAATTCGCCTCGCACCCGGGTCATGCTGCTCAGTAATAACCCCGGGCGGATTCCCGAGATTCTGCTCAACCAGGCCGACGGATTCATCGACAAGTCCAATTCCCGGCACGAGTTGCTGACCGTGGTGGAGGAAATGATCGGCGCGGGCAATCAGATCCGTTGGCCCCTGGCAAGATTAGCGGCACGCTATACCCTTGACGCGCCGGTTTCAATATTTCTCCGTCGCTCCGGCCTTCCCATCAGCATGCAAGGCAGATCAACCGATGTCAGCGAGCTCGGGTTGGGTGCGGAGTTGGCCGAGGATCTCGTCCCCGGAGAACTTGTCAGATTGTGCTTTCGCCTGCCCGGCAATGATTTTGATTTGACGCCCCAAGCCACCGTCCGTCGAAGGTCGGGTTCGCGCTACGGTTTCGAATTCGTCAGCTTCGAGCCTGCCCATTTCGAGGAACTCTGCCTCGCCTGTCAGAAGCTGCCCCGCATCAGCCTTCCCCAGCCAGCCTGAACACCGCCTGCCTTCAGCCCTGCCCAAGCGTGCGTCAGCTCTTGAGGAAACGGCCCTTTCCGGCAAAATTGATTGGTGCAACCGGCTTCAGTACGCAGCCGGCCACCGGCCCCCCGTGAACGTAATGTGCTAGATTCATTTTCGGTGCTTGTGCGGCGCTTACAGCGCACCTTGCGCTATCAGCGGGGCCCCCGGCACGCGCCGTAGTTGCGCGTGTTGGGGCAAAGAAATCAACCCATGCGACTCATCGTCCGATCTTCTCCCATCCACGCCGCCGGCATCTTCGCCCTCGAGCGTGTCCTCAAGGGAACCAGAATCCTGGAATACACAGGCGAACGCATGGCGCACGAGGCCGCCGATGAGCTCTATAAGCACCGTCCTTACACTTACCTGTTCGGATTCGGCGGCGGTTCCAATGTCATCGACGGCTACGGAATGGCCATGTACGTGAACCACTGCTGCGATCCCAACTGCGAGACCGAGGAAGACGAGGAAGGCCGCGTCTGGATCGCCGCAATGCGCGACATCGACGCCGGTGAAGAGCTGACCTACGACTATTTCCTGTATGACGGAGAAGGCGATGCGCCGTGCACTTGCGGCACGCACAATTGTCGTGGAACGATGTATTCAAAAAAGGAAATGCGCAAACGACAAAGAACTGCGAGTTCGAAAAAAACGTTGCGCAAGAAATCCCTGTCCCGCTCGGGCTCAGAATGACATTATTTGACTTGTGACAAGCGCGCGCAGCAACGAGCGGTCTATCCGCGGGTCCGCATGGCAGAGGCTACGCCGCCCAGCAGAACGCCAAATCCAATGATGGAGAGCAACGGCAGTGCGCTGGAAGCCGGAGCGATTTCCGGCTGGTCGCTATTGTTGGCCGTCATACCCGGTGCGCGCGTACCCTGCTGCTGCGATCCACCCGCGACTACGAAGAACACCACCATCGAGCGTCCGCCTGTGACTGGCGTTCCATTCGCATCGACAAGTTGGACGATGACCGTATGCTGACCGGGAGTCAGCCCCGTAAACGTGTAAGTCGTATCTTTCGTTGAGACCGGTTCGCGGCCGTCAAGCTGCACTTGAAAATCCGGCGAACCGCCGCTCACGCCGGGGTTCACGAGTTCGTAATTCACATCCACGTAGTTGGTGCTGAGTTGCTGGCTTGGAACGGGACTCAGAATGTGAACCAGCGAGTCCTGCGCGGCGGCTGTTCCGGCGATGTGTATCGCTGGATTTGTCGCGGAAAACTGACCATGTTCGGCGGCTACTGCTCCCGCGGCAAAACACGCGAGCAGAACGGCCTTCCACCATTTCATCGAGCTACTCCCTGGAGTAAATATGCGGTGTTTTATTCGGCAATGCAGTTCCGATTGATGGCTCACCGCTTCCACCATCGGTTTTTCCGTGTCTTACCTTTCCCGAGGAATTCGCTTTACAAATCTTTGACGCGACTGCATTACCGTCGCGACATAGCGTTCGCCCCTCTGAAAAACGGACCTGCTGCCGGAAAGCACTGCACCTGTATTACCATTTGGACGCAGCTCAGGGCGACAGCTCCGCAAACTATTTTTGCTTAGTTCTTTCGAACTAGCCCGGTAGCTCAGGGAACAACTGGACAGTGGCGCGCCCATGCCGCAAAATGGGCATCTCTGTTGCGGTAGATCGAAATTACAAAATACGAAAGTGAGGGCCGGCGCCGCAACGCAGCACGCGATTTCGGTTCATTTCCCGGTCTCTCATCGAGGATGCACTATGCGTATTCCACGGCTGGAACGCTCGCAAGTGGACGAGCCCACGCAAGCGATTTACGACCACTTTCAAAAACAACGCGGAAATGTACCGAACATGTTCCGCACGGTCGCGCACAGACCGGAGATTCTGCGCACCATGATCGCTCATTTCCGCGCCGTCATGGAGACCGGAACCCTGACGCCAAAGCTGAAAGAACTCGTCATCGTGCGCACCTCCCAGGTCAACGGCTGCGAGTATTGACTGGCCTCGCACACCGCTCTGGCAGAGCGGTATGGGTGGACGAAAGATCAGATTCAGCACTTGGCCGACTTCCGCGTTCGCGGCGATTTCACTTCCGCCGAAAAAGCCGCGATTGAGTTGGCCGAACGCGAAACGCTGCGTCCGCATTCGGTCGACGACGAGTTTTGGGCGGAGTTGCGCAGCCATTACTCGGAAGGCGAAATCATCGAATTGGCCGCGGCCATTGGCTTGTTCAACTATTTCAACCGCTTCAACGACGTGCTCAAAATGGAACCCACCAAGTGAAATTCGCGCCCCGCATCATGCTGGCATGCCTGCTCGCATGCGTTTTTGCCAGTGCCGAGGAGCCGCAATTCCCTGCAAGCGGCGCGGTCAGCGACGATGCGGAGTGTGTGCCCTTCACCCGCGCCCTCGAAAAGGTAGGCGAAATCGCATGCATCACCGGCAAAGTGGTTGAGGTGCATACGACAAAAAGCGGGTTCACGTACCTCAATTTCTGCCGCGACTACCGTGACTGTAGTTTTTCAGTCGTTATCTTCGGCGGCGATGCGCGCCGTCTGCGCGATGTCCGTGTCTTGCAGGGACGGGAGATTCGCATCACCGGCCAGGTCACCAAGTACGGACGCAGGGCCGAGATGCGTTGGCGGAAACCCGAGCAAGTCCTGGTGGCCATCGACGAAGGCAAAGCCGCCAGGAAGAAGTAGGCGGATAGTGGGCTAAGTTCCTTCGCTCCTCCACCCCATCAACCGCAACGGCGGCGGTTGTCGGGGACCCCGGTTCGCTCAGGATTTCGGCAGGCGACTCGGACGCCGCCTGAACGCCTCAACTTCCAACTCCGGCGCAAATCGCATGCCGTAAAACAGGATGATGGCGGAGAGCCCGACGGCGGCCGAGGCGGCCAGAAACGCTATCCGCAGATTCGTGCGATCCGATATGTAGCCCATCAGCGTGGGAGAAAAAGCATCGCCCAGCAAGTGGATGGTGAATAGATTCACGGCGATCGCCGTGGCGCGAATCCTGGCGCTTACGGAATTAACCAGTGCCGCGTTCAGCGGCGCGGTGTTGATCAGCAGAAAAAACTCGGCCACAAAAATCGCCGGATACATTCCTCTGCCCGTAACACTGACGGCCACGGCAATGGCCGGCAGCGCAACCGCGGCTGCGACGGCTGAAATCAGGTAGTAACCGCCTCGCGTGAAACGCAGCATCAGGTCGCCAAGCCAGCCGCCGATCAAGGTCGCCAGGATTCCACTTACCAGCGTCATCAGGCCGAAGGTCCGGTTCGCATCCGCCAGCGGCACGCCGCGCATGCGGAAGAGAAAGGTCGGCATCCACACCTGCATGCCGCCGATGGCAAAGGTCAGCATGGCCATTCCCAGACTGCAAGTCCAGAACGCCTGGTTGCGAAAAAGCCCGGCCAGGGTGCTGCGTTCCAAAGTTCCGGCCATGTGGTCGGCCCCGCCGCGTTCGGGCTCCGGCAGGGCAAACATCAGCAGCGCCAACAGGAAGCCTGGGATCGCTCCCACGTAGAATGGCGCCCGCCAGCCGTACTGGCTGCCCAGATAGCCGCCGAGAAGGTATCCCATGGCGGTTCCGGCCGGAATCGCCAGATAAAAGATGGAGAGAACCCGCCCTCTGTGCTGCTCGCCATAGAAATCCGCGATGTAGGCCGGGGCGATGGTCACGAAGGTCGCTTCGCCCACTCCCACCAGCGTGTGACGAATCAACAGCGCGCGGAAGTCGTAGGTCACGGCCGTCAGCAGCGTGGCTGCGCTCCACACGATGGCGCCGATGATCATGATCAGCCGCCTCGGGTAGCGATCAGCCAGCGGGCCGATCACCGGAGCGGTGCACATGTAAAAAATGAAAAACGCGGAAGTGAGCAGTCCAAACGCAGCGTCATCGCGCGGAAATTCATGCTGGATGAGCGGCTGCACCGCGAACAGCACCGAGCGGTCGATATAGTTGACGAAGTTGAGCGCCGTCAGTATCACCAGCGCCCAACACCCCGGCATGCCAAAGGCCGGCTTGCCGGGGACCCCGCCCGCAGTTGCGCTTTTGCCGTTCGCTTTCAAAGTTATGTTCCGAGGGTGCGTGGTCAGCCGGTTATTTGTGGCGCGCTCTCGGCCAGCTCGCCTCAACCACCGTTCCCAGGCCGCCGCGAGGACGAAACTGTCCGCGCACCTCGGCCCACACGGGTTTCGACGCCCGCACCACGTCTTCCAGCACGCGGTTGACCACGTTCTCCTGAAAGATACCAAGATTGCGGTAGGTGTTGATGTATTCCTTCAGCGATTTCAGCTCCAGGCACAATCTATCGGGCATATATCGAATCCAGATTGTGCCGAAATCGGGCAAGCCGGTCTTCGGGCAGACCGATGTGAACTCGGGAATATCGATCTCGATTTCGTAGCCCGGGAACTGGTTCGGCCAAGTTTCGATGGCGGGGAAGTTCACGTCCAGACCAGCTTTGGCGTGTTCGGAGGTGTAGCCTGGCTTTGTGGCTTTCGCTTTGGGCATGTGGGTATTGTACTGGAGCGCAGTGTTGCGGTTGCGATGAACGGTCGTGCGGCTCGCGGCCGCTAGCGCCTAGCCGTTACGCGGCCATACCAGGCTCGGAGCCGGTGGCGGGCTGCGGCTTCACCGCGGCGGGAAGCGGCTGCTTCAACTCGAGGCGTCCATCGCCCGATAGCTGAATGAGTTCGGAGTTCAGTTGCGCCCCCAGCAGAATCACAAAGCCGGTGTAGTACACCCACACCATTAAGGCCACGGCCGCGCCCAACGTGCCATAAGTCTTATTGAAATGGGCAAAGCTGCGGAAGTAGATGCCCAGCCCGAACGAAAGCAGAATCCAGAAGCCGGTCGCGACGAGGGTTCCGGGCAGGATTTGCGTCACTCTTTGGCGAATGTTCGGGGCCACCTTGTAGGTGGCCATGATCGCCCCTCCGGTGAATGCCACCGTCACCCCCCAGCGAAGATAGGGCCACGCCATCTTCAGCAGCGGCCCCAAGCCAAACTTGTCGGCCAGCCAGCGTCCGAAATCCGGCCCCACGATTTGAACCGCGAGCGCCACCAGAAACAATGCCCCAACCCCCAGCGCCATCAGCAGCGCCACGCTGCGTGTCTTCCAGAATGCCCGCGTTTCGGGAACGTCATAAGCGACGTTTAGGGCCTCGATCAGAGCCGCGAAGCCCGTGCTCACGCTCCAGAGCACTCCGATCAGGCCGAAGGAGAACAGGGCGCCGCCGTGCGGCGAAATCATGGAAGCGCTAATCTGGCGCACCAGGCCCATGCTCTCGCTCGGGACCACTCTCGACATCATGTCCAGGAGCCGAGGGAACAGGCCTGGAATCGGCAACCACGCCAGTGCGGCGGCAAGCAGGATAAGCCCGGGAAACAGGCTCAGGACGAAGTAGTAAGCCAGTCCGGCGGCAAAAGCCCCTGTGTGATTGCGGCTGATGCCGCGAAACGTGTTTGCCAAAGCTCGTCCGGCGTTCTTAAGACTCATCACAGGCCCCCGGAAACATGCCTTCGCATGATTCAGTGACGCTTGGTGGTTAGATGAGAATTCGCGTTGTGGTGGCCGACCTTAGCGTCTAATAACACCCCCCAGAAAAGTCCTACACGAAACTCGGTGGCCATCCCGGTGTTCTCTTTTAGTACTCCCTAAAACGGCTCACTTTGCCGATAATCTTGCCAATGTGCACCCCCGCGCCCTACTCTGACGGTGTACGAGGCACGTTAATCTATAATTGAGTTTTCTCATTATTCTTGAATGGCTAACGGAACAAACGGTACAGCAGCGGGAAGCGCACGCCGGAATTGGGCAATTCTGGCTGGAGTTGTCGTCATAGTGCTCGCCGTGAGCGCTGTCGTGTCGCTGCGTCCGCGGAGAATTCGCGTTCAGATCACCAGGCCGCAACGGCAGGATATTCTGAGCACCATCACGACCAACGGCAAAGTGGAGCCTCTCCAGAACTTCGAGGCGCACTCTCCCGCCTCAACCACGGTTAAGCGCATCCTCGTCCGCGAAGGAGATCACGTCAAGCCAGGCCAGTTGATGTTGCAACTTGACGATGCGACGGCACGCGTCGAGTTGGCCCGGGCAACGGCCCAGCTCAGGGCGGCGCAGGCCAGCCAGGCCGCTTTGCAGGCCGGCGGCTCGCAGGAAGAGCTGCTCAATCGGCAGGCAAGCTTGACCAAGGCAAAAGGCGAATACGACATCGCCAGCCGCAACCTGCAAGCTCTCACCCGGCTGCAGAAGGAGGGCGCGGCCTCGCAGCAGGAGGTCGCCGCGGCTCGCGACCGCTTGAGCCGTGCCGAAGCGGACTTGGAGCTCTTGCAGCAGAAAGGCACCCGGCGCTTTTCCCGCTACGACCAGGAAAAAGTCGAGGCCGATCTGGCCAACGCGCAAGCGGCGGTCAGGGTCGCGCAGGATCTCATTGCCAGCTCCAATGTACAAGCCCCGTTCGCCGGCACGGTTTATTCCCTGCCGGTTCGCCAGGGAGCTTTCGTCAATACCGGTGACTTGCTTGCGCAAGTGGCCGATCTCACACAGATGCGGGTCCGAGCCTTCATCGATGAACCGGACCTTGGCCGCCTGCAAATGGGTCAGGCCGTCAAGATCTCCTGGGACGGATTGCCTGGCCGGGTTTGGAGCGGCAAGGTCTCCGCGCTGCCGACCAACATCATCAACCGCGGCAGCCGCATGATCGGCGAGGCTCTTTGCGCGCTCGACAACCAAGACAGGAATCTGCTGCCGAACGTGAACGTCACCGCCGTCATCGTGACCGCCGACACGGCAAATGCCCTGACGCTGCCGCGCGAGGCGCTGCACCTGGAAGACAACCGCAGCATCGTTTACGTCGTGCAGGATGGACGCCTGGTTGGCCGTCCCGTACAGACCGGGGTTGCCAATTTCACGCGTATTGAAATTACCAAGGGACTTTCCGAAAATGACACGGTGGCGTTGGCCTCGCTGAGTCCCTCGCCTTTGTCCAATGGCGCCATCATTAAGATCGTCGAGAATCCATAGCCGGGGTCCCCGGCGCGCGCCGTAGTTGCGCGTGTTGGGGCAGAGACCGGGTGGGGCCATTGTTGGTGTGTTTGTCCGATAGTTTTGAGTTGATCATGAACCTGTTTCGCAAGCTCATCGGTGCCGGCTTTGTGCTTTTTGTGTTCAGCACCTTGCTGGTGGCGGCCTCGCCGGCGGAAATGCTGGCGGTCAGCCATGCCGATGAAGCCATCCGCCAGCTAAACCAGCAGGTGAATTCCAATCCGAGGGATGCCGAGGCGTATTCCCTGCTCTGCCGCGTTTATTTCCAGCTCGATAACTGGGACCATGCCATCGCCAACTGCGAGCGCGCGGTGCAACTCAATCCCGATGTGGGCTCTTATCATCTCTGGCTCGGCCGTGCTTATGGCCGGAAAGCCGAAACCGTGAATCTCGTGACCGCTTTCGTACTCGCCCGCAAGGTTGTCAGGGAATTCGAGCGCGCAAACGAACTCGACCCCGACGATTGGAGCACCCGCCGCGATCTGGCTGACTTTTATGTGCAGGCTCCGATGGTAGTCGGTGGCGGCGAGTACAAGGCACAACGGCTGGCGAATCGCACTCAAAGCCGGGACGCGGTGGGAGCCAGCCTTATCCGTGCCATGGCGGCCATCAACAAAAAGGACATGGCTGAAGCCGAGCGCCAGTACAAAATCGCGATTCAGATGAGCGGCGACGCCGCCCTTCCCTGGCTGGAACTGGCTCGCTCCTACCGCGACGGCACCAAGTGGAACGATTTTGACGATGCGGTTCGACATGCCTTGAGTTCGCCGAAGAGGACTTCCGAAGACGTGTTCGACACCGGCGAACTGCTTGCCACCTCCGGTCGCATGCTGCCGCAAGCCGCCGAAGCGCTCCGGGCGTATTTAAAGGGCAACACGGTCGATGAGTATGCCAACGCTTTCCGTGCACACTACCTGCTCGGGCAAGTACTGGAACAGCTTGGCGACCGCCAGGGAGCCATCGGCGAATACCGCTTCTCGCTCGCGCTGGCAAGCGGCTATCACCCGGCGCAAGACGCTCTTCGCCGCCTCGGCGCATGATCTCCGGGCCATCCGCGAGACTATCCCAACCCACGCGCCGTGGTGGGCGGCCCTCGCAATCTCATGCGGCATTCGCCTCGGCCACGCGAAAGGAAGCGAGCTGATGAAAGTTTCGCACTTGAGAAAGGCCCTGCTATCGCTTGCAGCGACGGCGTTGTTGGCGTTCAGCCTGCCTTGCCCGGCTGAGCCTGTTTCTTTTCGTCAAGCTATTGACCTGGCTCTACAGCATGGCGGCATGCTCGCCATCTCGGCCGCCAGCCGGCAAAAGGCTCACGATGTCTACGAGCAGGCGCGCGCGGCCTATCTGCCCACCATCGTGTTTGGCTCGGGGTTGGGATACTCTGCCGGAATTCCTCCTTCTCTGGAGGGAAACGCGCCCTCAATTTTCAATGTCGTCTCGCAGCAATCGCTGCTGAACCTCGCCCAGCGCGACTTCCTGCGCGCAGCCAAGAATGAGTTGCAAGCGACGCACTTCGACGCTGCCGACAAACGCAACGCGGTCATCCTGGACACCGCAACCGCCTATCTTGAACTCGATAACGCGCTCCGCAAACTCAAGACTCTCGGCGAATCGGCGCAAGCCGCCAGCCGCGCCGAGTTCATTACCACGCAACGACTGCAAGAGGGTCTCGACAGCCAACTCGATCTGAAAAAAGCCCAGCTCAACATCGCCAAAGTGAATGTGCGCGTGGCCGAAGCGCAAGCGACCGCCGACGTCGCCCGCCGGCGCCTGTCCCGCCTCACCGGCCTGCCCGCCGAGTCGATCGACACCGTCAGCGATTCTATCCCCGCGCCTCCCAAGGTCGGACAGGACGAGGAACTCCCTGCCCGCGCCGCCCAGAATAGTCCCGTGGTGCAATTAGCTCAGCAGAGGATTGTAACCGCCGAATTGCGCGCCCGCGGGGAGGCCCATGCCCTGTATCCGTCGATCGACCTCGCCAGCCAGTATGAGCGGCTCAGCAGCACCATTAACAATTACGCGCAGTTCTACAAGAGTTTCAAGCCCAACAGCTTTGCCATTGGCTTGTCAATCCGCTTTCCCCTGACCGATTTCGCGCAGCACGCCAAGGCAAATGCCGCGCTCGCCGACGTGCTGCGGGCCAGGCAAGAAGCGCAGATGGCGCATGACCAGGTCGCGGAGAATACGTTGCAGATGCAGCGCGGCTTGCGGCAGCTTGCCGCCGCCAGCGAGGTGGCGCGCCTGGAATATGAGGTGACGCAGGCGGCAATCGACGCGGTGCGCGCCAAGCTTGACTCCGGCCAGGCTAACTCGCGCGACCAGGAAAACGCGCGCCTCGACTCCAGCGACCGGTATTCTTTGTACCTTGATTCTCAGTTGCAGCTTGCGCGCGCAACCATGCAATTAATGCGGCAAACAGGCGATCTCGAGGGCTGGGCACTGCCGGGAAACCCGTGAGCAAAACTGTTCAGGACACGATCCCGGCGGCCTGCTTCCGGTGCGGGCCTTCCCTCGCCTTCGCGGGGTGGGCAGTTGATGTGACCTGCAATCCAGTCCGTCGTACCGTACGGTGGCATGGGGCTTATTCGTGCAGCGACTCTGTAGGCTGTAACTTGGACGCCCGGTTCGCGGGCAAATAGCCAAACAACACGCCGGTGCCGCACGACACAACAAACGAAATCACAATCGAGGCCAACGAGATCGGAATCCGTATGTTGTACTCGGCCGGCAGTAACGGCTCGACGACGATTTTGACGCCGACCGCGATCAGTATCCCGACCAGTGCCCCTATGCCGCTGATCAGAAACGCTTCAATCAGGAACTGGTAAAGAATTTCGCTACGCTTGGCGCCCACGGCTTTCCGCACCCCTATTTCCCGCGTGCGCTCGGTCACAGTCACCAGCATGATGTTCATGATTCCGACGCCGCTGACGACGAGCGCAACGAACCCAACCATCAGCAAGACCGCCGTCAGCGCCATGGAAATCTTGTGAGCCGCCTCCAGGATGGACGACAGATTCTGCACCGTGTAGACCACGCCCGCGCGATGTCTCGACTGCAATAAGTGCTGCACCTCGTCCGTCACCAGCGGAACGTTTTCCGCAAAGTCCGCCTGCGCGTACAGCGTACGCACGTAGTCCTCGCCCCTATAGGTCTTCATTAACTGGAACGGAATCAGCACCGACTCCGAAGCGATCTCGGACTGGCCAAAGGTGGCCACGCGCTCCCGGAAGATGGCGATCACCGTCAGCCGCAATTCCCCGATGCGGATATCCTTGCCGATCATGTTCTCCCGGTACTGATTCGCCAAGTCTTGTGTAATCAGGCATATCTTGGCGGCGCTTTGCATATCGACGTCGTCAAAAAACCGGCCCTTCAGGATAAGCAGGTTGCGAATCTTTTGAAACCCCCGGGTGACGCCGATCAGAGCAATCGGTTTCTCCCTGCCATTCACTACGACGCTGGAATTGGTGATGTCGTGAGTGCCTGCCACCTCGGCCACGTGCGGTAGCTCGCGCACGGCGTTCATGTCGGCCACGGAGATCTCGTCGGCAACCGTGCGGGCGGCGCCACCGAGGTAATCGGCATAGACGATGTTCGAGCCAACGCCTTCGATCTGGGCGATCACGTAGTTCTTGCCGATCAGCGCAATGGTCACGACCAGCACAATGCAGGCGCTGCCGATAACCACGCCCAGCATGGTCAATGCGGCCTTTACCTTATTGGCTCGCAGTGCATCGATCGCCACTCCCCAGGTTTCACTGCTGATCATCGTGATAGCTCTTTTTCAGAATATAGCAGAACGTCTGCCTCCACCGGCTTCCCATTCGACCCCAAATAGACGCCATCTGCCCTTGATTCGCGGCTTTCCGCTTCGATTTCAATCGTTTGCCCCGGCACCCGGATGTTAATATGACGATTACGTACCATGCCTCTAAAGACACTATTGCTCAATCCTCCTTCTTTCGAGAATTTCGATGGAGGCGCCGGCTCGCGTTGGCCCGCCACCCGCGAAATCGAATCCTATTGGTACCCCGTCTGGCTGGCCTATCCGGCCGGCATGCTGGAAGGCTCCCGCTTGCTCGACGCTCCGCCGCATCACGTCAGCGCCGAGGAAACAATCGAGATCGGCAAACAGTATGAGTTTCTCGTGCTGTTCACTTCCACGCCAGGATTCGGCGGTGACTGCAAGCTTGCGGCGGCCATGAAGGCCGCCAACCCCGGGCTCAAGATCGCGTTCGTCGGCCCGCATGTCAGCACCTTGCCCGAGCAATCGCTGCGTGACGGACAGGCAATCGACTTTGTCGTCCGGCGCGAGTTTGACTGGGCGGTCGTGGAATTCGCCAATGGCAAACCGTTGCCGGAAATACTTGGCGTCTCGTATCGCCAGGACCAAGGCGTGGTCCACAATCCTGACCGTCCCCCGCTCGCCGATCTGGATGCTCTGCCGAACGTTACCGACGTTTACAAGCGCGATTTGGACGTAACCCGCTACAACGTCCCTTTTCTGCAGCACCCTTACGTCGCGCTTTACACCACCCGCGGATGCCCGGCACAGTGTACCTTCTGCCTCTGGCCGCAGACGTTGAGCGGACATCCATGGCGCAAGCGCTCCGCCCAGCGCATCGCGGCGGAAATGGCGAAAGCCAAGGAGTACTGGCCCAACGTCAAGGAGTTCTTTTTCGATGACGACACCTTCAACATCCAGAAGGCTCGTACCATCGAACTTTGCGCCGCGCTGAAGCCGCTCCTTTTGACGTGGTCCTGCACTTCGCGCGTGACTACCGACTTCGAGACCCTGCGTGCCATGAAGGAGGCCGGCTGCCGGTTGCTGATCGTTGGCTTCGAATCCGCTGATCCGCAAATCCTCAAGAACATCAAGAAAGGCGCAACCGTCGAGCGGGCGCGCCAGTTCACCAAGGACTGCAAGAAACTCGGACTCGCCGTGCATGGCGATTTCATCCTCGGCCTTCCCGGTGAGACGAAAGAAACCATTCGCACCACCATCGATTTTGCCAAGGAACTCAACATCGAGACCATTCAAGTTTCCATCGCTCACGCCTATCCCGGCACCGAGCTGTACGATTACGCCAAGGCGAATGGGTATATCACCAACCAACAGCAGATGGTCGACGCCGGCGGACATCAGTTGGCGCATATCGAGTATCCCGGATTGCCCGCCGATTACATCCTCGAGATGATCCATCGCTTCTACGACGAATATTATTTCCGTCCGAAGGTGTGGGTCCCCATCGTTTTCAAGGCGATGTGGAAAGGCGATGAGCGCCGGCGGCTTTACAAGGAAGCAAAGGACTTCCTGAAGCTTCGCGCCGCCCGCAATCGGGCCGTAAAGGATGCCCGCGCGCAGCAACAGCAGACACCCGATGCGGATGCCAAGACGGCCGAAGTATAAGCGGTAGCGGTACCGGAAAGAACAGAGCCCGCTCTCGTCGAGCGGGCTTTTCGTTTGCGGCAGTTTGGCAAGGCCTGCGAAACGCTGAATTAGCGTCGCGGCCCGGAAGTTCGCACAATAACTTTTTGAAGTGTCATTCTGAGCGAAGCGAAGAATCTGTGTATTTGATTGGGAATGCATAGATCCTTCGCTCCTCCGCCCCAGCGACGGGCAAAAGCGGCCGTCGCAGGGGACCCCGGCTCGCTCAGGATGACATCCGGAAACTTATGCATCGGACCTACGGGACAGCACAATAAGCCCTTTCTTGCTGCCGGCGTGGATCAACGTCTTCCAATTTCAGCTAAAATGGAGACTCCGCGTACTACCGGCGAGAGGGCTGCTTTGAATTTTCGCAAGTATCTGGTGTTACTGTCGGTAGTGCTGTTCAGCTCAACCGGCGACGTGATGCTCGCTCGCGGCATGAAGCAGATCGGCGAAATACATCTGACGAACCTGGGCAGCGTCTTCTCCGCCCTGGGGAACTTCTGGGTCCTGCTCGGCGTCTGCTTTCTGTTTATCTTTTTCGCCTCTTACCTGACAGCACTCTCCTGGGCCGACCTTACGTTCGTCTTGCCGGCTACCGCCTTCAGCTATGTGATGATGGCATTCCTGGCGCGTTCCCTGCTGCATGAGCGCGTCAGCGTGCAACGCTGGTGCGGGATCATGCTGATCGTAGCCGGAGTGGGATTTGTGGCTGGCGGTCCATCGCACACCGAGCAGGCGGCGAAGGCGGCGCCACCGGCGCCGGAGCTGGCTGATCCGGAGTTTGTGAAGGCCCCCAAGTGAAGACCCTCTACACCTGGTCCGCGATCGCCCTGGTGGTCACCGCATCCACCGCGGGTGACATCCTGCTGGCCAAGGCCATGCGGGAGATCGGCGATCTCGGCCTGCTGCGTCAGAACAAAGGGATCTTTGCCGTGGCCGCCCGGGTGCTTGGCAGCGCGACGTTTCTGTTGGCGCTGTTCTTCATGACCATGGCGTTTTTCAGCTTGCTGATCGGGCTCTCCTGGGCTGATGTGAGCCTGGTAGCTCCCGCGGCAGCCTCGCTTACGTTCGTCACCAACGCGGTAGCCGCCAAAATCTTTCTCAAGGAAAACGTTGACCGCCGGCGCTGGCTTGCCGCCATCTTTGTGGCAGCCGGGGTTTTGCTGATCGCCCATTGAGCGCAGGGGAACCCCTCTAATCGCTGGAGCGCGATGCGAACAGCCGCATCCATCCCTGCGCGGCCAGATCGGGGACCAGGAAATGTTCACGCTCACCGTGTGCTGCCGTCAGCGCTTCGGCGGCGGCATAACCGGCGCGCACCGCTCCTTCCATCGTCGCCGGCCAGCCCGTTGCCGTCCAGTCGCCACTCAGAAAGATCCGCGGCCACGGCCCTTGCTGCCGCGGGCGAAAGCGGTCTGCTCCCGGAGCCGGCGTAAAAGTCGCATGGATCTCTTTGATCACGGTCGCCTTGACCACGCGCGCCGTCTTCACTGCCGGAAAAAATTCACCCAATTCCTTCAGCGCCAGGTCAAGCACCTCTTGCCGTGATTTCTCCACCAGCGTCTTCGACGAGCTGACAACCAGCTCCAGGTAACTGCCGGCCGGCTGCGCATCCGCCACCCGGAGCTGCCCATCCAAAATCTTCGACTTCTGGAACATCCATTGAATCGTGCGGTCGAGCAGGACGGCATGATCCAACTCCGTCACCTCGCGGTCGAACCAGAAATGAATGCCCGTGATCGGGGACGTCCGCAGTTGCGCCAGGTTCTCCCGCAACGCATCGGATTGCATCGCCGGAGGCATCAGCTTCGCCAGCACCTGGAAAGGTACGGCGGAGATCATGTAATCGAATTCGCGCCTCTCGTCTTCCAAAGCTGCAACCGCCGGCTCCGCGCTCCCGTTCCCGGCGAATGAGGCGCCGCCGTCATTCAAAGCAGTCGAGACGCTGCCGCGCACCGTAACCCAGGCGCGTTGGTTGGTCGCGCCTAAGCTCTCGACCGATGCCCGTAGCACCACCTCGCCGCCGCGTTCGCCAATGTAATCCGCCGCAACGCCGTAGAGCTGCGAAAGCGGAACCGAGGGAAGGCCCATGCGCCCGGCCTGCGCCGACTTCAGGAAGGCATCGCGAAAAACCATCGCGCCATAGTGGGTGGAGACATCGCCCAACTCTTCATTCAGAGCGCTGACCAGCACCGGCGACCAGAAACGACTGACGGCGCGCTCCGTTTGTCCGTGCCGCTTAAGCCACTGCAGGAAAGAGCCTCCGTCATCGGCGGGAACGCCCTCGATCAACGACAGCATCCCCATCGCAATCGAAAGCTTGTCGCGCCAAGAGAGCAGCGGAAACCTGAAGAATGCAGGCAAAGCGTGCAGCGGCGCGGGCAAACTCGAGGGCTCCAGGGTTCCCCGGCGGCCTCCCGGCTCGATGTAGGTCAGGCGATCATACCAGCGGATGCGCTCTTCCACTCCCAGCCGCCGGTACAGGTCGAGCAGGTTGGTGCAGCAGCCGAGCAGCACGTGCTGGCAGTTGTCGACCACCTCGCCCGTGCCTGGATGTACGTAGGAGGAAGCCCGGCCACCGAGATAAGGCCGGCGCTCGAAGAGTGTGACTTTGTATCCCGCTTGGGAGAGCGCGCAGCCCGCCGCCAGACCCGCCAGACCGCCACCGATAATGCCCACGGACGCCTTTGCCGTTTGCGGGCTCTTGCTGGCCGAACGAACGGGGCCCCCAGAAAGCCCGCTTCTGGCTTGCTGGGGTGCTTGAGCGGGGTCCCCAGAAAGCCCGAATTCAGGCTTGCTGGCCGCGTTTTGTGCTGGCTTGAGAGTCACGTGAGGCGGCGTATCCATCCCTTGCACAGAACGCCTAGCTTCTCGGCCACGCTAAGCCGGATGCGCTCGCTGTAGACATCATAGTTGCGCTGCTCGATTCTCTCCAGCAGCCGCCGATAGATCTCCACCAGCACCCAAAGCGCCGGCTGGGCGTCGTCATCGATCAACGGCAGCAACTGCTCGGCTGCCGCATAATAGTCGCGGGCCCGCCGCGCTTCCATTTGCAGCAGTGGACGCAACCGTTCCAGCTCCGCCCCTCTGGCCAGCTCCTCCGCAGTGATGCCGTGCTGCGCCAGGTCCTCCCCCGGCAGATAGATGCGCCCCATCTGCGCGTCTTCCTTGATGTCGCGCAGGATGTTGGTCAACTGGAAGGCAATGCCGACGTGCTCGGCCAGCGGTTCGGCGGCGCGGTCGCGGTATCCGAAGATGCGGATGCACACCAAGCCCACGACCGAGGCCACGTGATAGCAGTAGTCGTACAACTCACTGAAACACTGGTAAGCAACCACCGGTTGTGCGCTTGGCTGCCCGGGGTCCCCGGCACGCGCCGTAGTTGCGCGTGTTGGGGCTGTGGCGGGCTCCTGTAAATCCATGCCGGTTCCGCGCACCAGCATGTCGAGCAGTTCGATGGGTATGCCAAACTGGTGCTGCGAATCGCGAAGAGCCAAAAAAACCGGATCGTCGGTCGGCTCTCCTTCCGCCACTTTATGATAGCCTTCCAGCCAATCGTGCAATTTCACCCGGCGCTCGGGAATCGTCATCCCGGGGTCATCGCAGATGTCGTCGGCATGACGCATGAAGGCGTACACCGCCGACAGCGCGTTGCGCTTGCGCCGGGGCAGCACCATGAATCCGTAGTAGAAGTTCTTGGCAGCCGTACGCGCCACGTGCCGGCAGATACCGTATGCCGTGTCAAGCTGCAACGGATGATGCTGCGCGACGCGGGCAGCGTCTTTAGGCTCGGCGGAGCGTACGGCACTCATCGCGCCGCTCCCTTCCGGGGTCCCCGACAAGCGCCGGGGTTGCGCTTGTCGGGGTGACTCATCACGCGGCCCAGCAGCGCCCGTCCCAGCAACGCAAACTTGCGCGCCTTCGAGACCGTGGGGCGCCTTCTCAGCACGTCATAACCCTGATCCTCAATCGCCTTCAGGATTGCCTGGCCGCCGCGCGTAAACAGCTCGATATCGAGCGCGAGTTTACCGCTCACTTGGCCTTCCAGTGGGAGTCCCCGGTCAAACCAGTCGCGCGCCCTCTCCACTTCAGATCGCATCAGCTTCAGGAAGCCTGGCGTCGCTTTGCCCTCGGCGATCACCTGTTCAGTTACGCCAAAGCAGCGCATGTCTTCCAGGGGAATGTAGATGCGTCCCTTGCGGAAATCGACCGCGACATCCTGCCAGAAATTGGCCAGTTGCAATGCCGTGCACGTGTAGTCGGAAAGCTGTTGGCGCTCCTGATCCGCATAGCCGCATAGATACAGGACAAGATGGCCCACCGGATTGGCCGAATTGCGGCAATACCCCAGCAGATCGTCGAAGCTCTCATAGCGGGAGACGGTCTGGTCCTGCCGGAACGCCGTCAGCAGATTGGAAAACTCATGCTGGGGGATTCCGAACTCCCGAACGGTTTCGGCCAGTGCGACAAACACCGGATGCGTCGGCCCAGGCTCGCCGCCAGGGGTCCCCGGCGACGGCTGCTTTTGCCGTTGCTGGGGTGGATCGTATTGCCGGCGATACATTGCGCGCAGTTCTTCTTCCCAGCGATCCAGCAGCGCCAGCGCAAGCTGTGTGTCGCCGACCTCGTCGCCCAAATCATCGGAGATGCGGCAATAGGCGTAAACGTTGAAGAAGTGCTGATGCAGCCGCTTGGGCAGAAACCAGCTCGCGACCGAAAAGTTCTCGTAGTGTCCCCGCGCCAGCCGCGCACAGTAAGCGCGTGCCTCGGCGATGCCAGGAGCCTGCGGCGGGATGCGATAGGCGGCGGGCAGGCGCGCCCAGCCCTCCGAAAGCAGATCGTCCGTGGATCGATTTTTCGGAAAACGCGCACTCACCGAACCGTCCATCTCTCAGCTCCGACCGCGGGGCCCCCGGCGAGCCTTGCTCGACCACCCCAACACGCGCAACCGCAGCGCGCGCCGGGGACCCGGTCGCTGGGGTGACTGGCTCAGTGCCCGGGAATAATTGCCGTCTTGATCTGCCCGTTGCGGTTCAACATATGCCGCAACACCTGCTGCAACCTCGAAAGCGGAGCCTCCCCCGTAACGTAGTCGGCGCTCCTGATCTTGCGTTCCGCAATCAGCGCAAAGGCGCGCCGCACCGATTCCGGGGTGTGGTGGAAAGTCGCCTTCAGCGTAATTTCCGAATAGTGCAGGCGCTGTGTGTCGAGCTGGACCTTGGTTCCGCTGGCGCATCCACCGAACAGGTTCACGGTCCCGCCCTTGCGAACCATGTCAATGGCCCACTCCCACGCCTCCGGACGGCCCACGCACTCGATCGCCACGTCGGAGCCGCGGCGCGTGGGGGTTACCGCGCGCACCGCCTCGACCGGATCGGAAACCTTGGTAATCTGCACCACGTCGTGAGCCCCGGCCTTTTTCGCCGCGGTTACCTGCTCATCGCGCTTGACCACGGCAATCACGTTGCAGCCGATCAGCTTGGCCACGTGGATGAACATCAGCCCGATGGTGCCGGCGCCGATGACCGTAACCGTGTCGCCGATCTCGACGCCCGTCTCGTGCAGTCCACGAAGCACGCAGGCCAGCGGTTCGGTCAACGCCGCCTCTTCAAACGTCACATCGTTCGGGATCGCCAGCAGGTTCGCCTCGACGATCCTTTTGGGGATGCGAATGTATTCCGCATACGCGCCGTTGTTGAACAGCAGGTCCTCGCAGAGGTTTTCCTGGTGTTTGGAGCAGTAGAAGCACTGCTGGCACGGCGCCGAGTTCAGCGCCACCACCCGCGTTCCCTTCCTGAAGCCGCGCACGTTCGCGCCGGTCTCCTGAACGATGCCCGCCAGCTCGTGCCCGAACAGCGCGGGGGGAACGATCATGCGGGCGTGATATCCGCGCTGGTAAACCTTAAGATCGGTGCCACAGGTCAGCGCCACCTGCACCTTGATCAGCACTTCACCTTCACCGACGTCCGGAATCGGTACCTTCTCAATCTTTATGTCCTCTTTACCGTAGAGGACAGCGGCTGTCATGTGTCCATTCACTCTGCAATTCCTTCCCACGTGCTACCCGGCTGAATAGCAATCTTCATCGTCGCCGGCTGAGGGTGGGCCGCCAAATTCAAAGCCTCAATCGCTCCGCTCAAAGGAAAGCGATGGCTATAGAGCGCCTCTAGATTCATTTCGCGGCTCAGCACGAAACGCGCTGCCTCCTGCTGCAAATCCACCGAGGCGCTGTAAGAACCCATCAGCGTCTTTTCGTCGACGCAAACAGCCGCGGGATCAATCGTGGCTGTGCTGTGCTGGGTCTGCGCAAACAGCATGATCTTTCCGCCAGGACGCGCGGAATCCATCGCAGACCTGATCAGGGCGTTGACGCCAACCGCGAGGATCACGGCATCGGCTCCCCGCCCTTCCGTCAATTCCCGGACTCGTTCCACCGTGTCAACGTTGGAAGCGTCAATATTACACGTCAGCCCGAAACTCTGGCCTATTGTAAGCCTCTGGGGAAACAAATCGGAAGTAATCACCCGTGCACCGCCCCGCTTGGCCAGCATCGCCAGAATGATTCCGATCGGGCCCTGCCCCATTACCAGCACTGTGTCACCGGGTTGGAGCGCCATCGAATCAATACCTTTCCAGCAGGTATTTACGGGCTCGATGAAGGACGCCTGCTCGTAGGACACCCCCTCGGGAATGCGGACCACTCCCCCCGTGCGGACAATCCAGTCCATTACCCGCACATACTCGGAAAAACCCCCGCCGCTGGGGTCGAATCCGGCGGTCGCTCCCACCTTCTTATAAACTTCGCACTGGGCAAACACCTTGTGACGGCAGTAGTAGCACCGGCCACAGGGAATATGATGGAAGACCACCACCCGGTCGCCGGTTTGATACTCCTTCACTCCCTCTCCGACGGCAACTACCTGTCCGCCAGTCTCGTGACCGAAGATGCGGGGAGCGGAATGCGATCCGGTGGCGATCTTTTTCAGGTCCGTTCCGCAAATGCCGCAGGTGTGTACCCGGACCAGTAGCTCGCCGGGTCCGATTTCGGGCACCGGAACGGTTTCCAGCCTTACGTCGTTCTGTCCGCGATAAACAACCGCCTGCATTTTTGTAGGAATTTCCCTTGGCGTCTGCGAGGAAGATGAAGAAGTATGAGTAGCAAGCTGCATCGAAACCTAGTAGTTAACTCCCTTTCAATTCTGCTTCCAGCACCGGGCCGTTGGCATGGAGCCCCTCCAGCGCGCCTCTCCCCTGGGTAATAAAAACCCGAATCGCGCGACAAAGATTCTCCGCCGCGCGGCAACTATCCCGCCGTAGACGAAAAACCATCGGCCACAGCCAGGGACGAACAGAGAGGTGAGCCAGAAAAGCTCCGAGACGGAAGCCCTCGGGCCTGATGAAGGGCTCGATAAAGTCGATCCGGGTGTCCAGTTCGTCGGAAATGACCTTCAATGCCAGGAATTCGCAATCGCGCGAGGCCGCAACCGCAGCCACGGCGGCAGCTTCCATGTCCACGGCCTGGGCGTGAAAGCGTGCGAAAAGAACGCGCTTGCGATCTCCGCCCGCAACCGTATCGGCCGTCACCAGCGAGCCATTGCCCCGCGGCGACGTGAATGCCGAACCAGTACGCTCGGAAACAATATGCCGCGGCACAAATATGTCACCCACCTTCATCCCCGGCGCAAGCGCCCCGGCAAAGCCGATCGAGACCACCATCTCGGGAGAAAACCTGTCGATCGCCTGTTTGGCCGCGCTCGCCGCATTCTTGTACCCCGGTCCCGAGCAGACCACGATGCCGTTCTCCCACCGATAAACCGATTGCGGATGACGGAGCGTCTGCGTCGAGTCCTGGACGCTTAGAAAGTCGTCTACCGTCATCGGCTCGCATTCTTCAAGCAGAGGTTGAACTTCTCTCTGCATCGCTACTATAAATGCGGTCTTTATCTGCTCAGTCATGCCAACTCGCAGGCCTGCCGGTACTCCGCGGCGTAACCATGTGCCACGAACCATTCCGCCGCCCGCCGTAGCGCCTCGCGCACCGGACCGGCCCTATACCCCAATTCATTTTCCGCCTTGACGGAGGAAACCCACATCATTTTGCGCCCCATACGCACCGAATCAAGCGTGACGCGAGGTTCGCGATTCATCAGCACGCCGGTGAAAAACGTATCGAAAACGCCGCTGACAAACGCCGCCGCATACGGCAGCTTGATGGAAGGCGAAGGCAAGCCGGTGATCGAAGCCAAGATGTCGAGAATCTGCTTCAAAGTAAGATTCTCCCCGCCCAGTATGTAGCGCTCGCCAATGCGGCCACGCTCGCAGGCCAACAAGTGCCCCCGCGCCACGTCGACGACGTCCACCAGGTTCAGGCCGGTGTCGACGTAAGCCGGAAACTTCCTCTTCAGGAAATCAACCACGATGCGGCCAGTCGGCGTCGGCTTAATATCTTGCTCCCCGATTGGCGTGCTGGGATTCACCACGACTACCGGAGCGCCTTGCTTCGCCAGTTTGACAGCCACCTGCTCGGCCAAGAACTTAGAGCGTTTGTAGTGGCCGATCATGTCGCTTTCACTCACCGGCGACTGCTCGTCCACCGCCTGCGGCTCATAGTGGAATCCCATGGTCGCCACGCTGCTGGTGTACACAATGCGGCGAATGCCGGCGGCTTGCGCACTGCGAATCACCTGCTCGGTGCCGCCCACATTGGCCGCATACATCGGCTTCGGGTCGCGCGTCCACAGCCGATAGTCGGCCGCAACGTGGAAAACCACATCACATCCCTGCATGCCCATGCGCAGCGAATCGGCATCCGTTAGGTCACCGGCGACGAGGTCGGCGTTGAGTCTTTCAACGTTATCCCGCCGGCTGTTCGGGCGAACCAGCAGACGCAGATCCGCACCCTGCTCACCCAGCAGGCGTGCCACGTGACTCCCGACAAAACCAGTTGCTCCGGTAACAAATGCTTTCATATCAGCTAAATCAACAAATTTGCTGAATACCAACTTTAACTTCGTACGCGCGCTTCCCGGGGTAACACTCAGCCTTCGGTGATAGTTCCGGATCACCAACAACGAACGGCTCTAACTGAAAAGTGACCAGGCGAGCAGCTTCCAGGTGTCGGCAAATCCGCTGGCTGTGGCCGCGCTCGCCTCATAACCGGAGTGCACCAGGCAATCCTCGCAGCGTGGATCGCGGCCGTGTCCGTAGCGCTGCCATGGCGTATCGTTGATTAGCCCCTCGAAGGTGTCGTGATGCTGATCGGTTATCAGATAGCAGGGACCCTTCCAGCCCTTTGTGTTATACGTCGGATTGCCCCACGCCGTGCACGACAGCTCGCGGCTGCCCGCCAAGAACTCCAGATAAATAGGCGAATCGGCAATCGGATATTTCCTCGCCAAACGTTTGATATCTTTGAACTTTTCGCGGATCGCCCGGCGGTCCAGGAAGATCTCTTTGGTGTGCACCGCCGAATACGAATAGCCGGGGGAGACGACGTGCGAATCCACCCCGAGCCCCTTGAGGTACTCCAGCAGCGCCTCCACCTCGTTCATGTCCGTCTCTTCGTAGACGGTAGTGTTGGTCATCACCCGGAATCCCTTGGATTTGGCCAGCTTGATTCCCTCCACCGCCTGGTCGAAGACGCCCTCGCGTTCGACCGCTAAATCGTGCGATTTCTTCAGCCCGTCGAGATGGACATTCCAGAGAAAACGAATGTCAGGAGTAAACTCCCCGATCTTTCTGGAGATGAACATGCCGTTCGTGCAGACAATGACATGTCTTTTCTGCTCCAGCAGCGCGCGCGTAAGTGTGCCGATCTCCTTGTAGAGCAGCGGTTCACCGCCGCAGATGGCGACCATCGGAGCGCCGCACTCCTCCACCGCCGCCAGGCACTTCTCCACCGGCACCACTTCCTTGATCGTGTCCTCGTACTCACGGATGCGCCCGCAGCCGGTGCAGGTTAAATTGCACGCATGCAACGGTTCCAGCATCATCACCAGGGGGAAGCGCTTCACCCCTTTGGCTTTTTGCCGGATGATGTATTTCGCCATGTCAGCTTGCAGTCTCAGCGGATGACGCATTGTTTGATCAAAATCCTTCCAACTCATTTCACGGTGCCTGACAGGCTGTTGAAAACTCTGCCTAAGCGCCCGCCTCAGCTTCTTCCACAACTCCAGCCTCGGGCGCGACAAACTTCGTGTATTGCGTCAAGGCCAACAACGGAAAGTATTGAAAGTACATGTGGTACTTAAGATAAAACACCCGAGGAAATCCTGTACCCGTATATGGGACTTCGAACCACGAACCGTTCGCCGTTTGCTCTCCGAGCAGGTAGGCAATGCCGTGGGCGACCGAGTCACTGTGGAAATCTCCCGCCGCCATCAAACCGAGCAAAGCCCACGCAGTTTGCGAGCAAGTGCTTGCTCCAGTTCCCTTCCGATTCGGGTCGTCATAGGAATCACAGCCCTCGCCCCAACCGCCGTCCGGGTTCTGCATCATCCGGATCCACTCGGCCGCCTGCTGCACCATGGCTTCATGGTTATCGAACCCGAGTGCGTCCAGGCCGCGCAACACGCACATGGTTCCGTAAAGGTAGTTCACGCCCCAGCGACCGAACCACGAGCCATCCGCTTCCTGCTGGGAACGAATAAACTTGATGGCCCGCTTCACCGCTTTGTCATTCAGCGTAAAGCCGTACGTTGCCAGACACTCCAGCACCCTTCCCGTAATATCCACCGTCGGCGGGTCAAGCATGGCGTTGTGGTCGGCGAAGGGCACGTACTGGAACACCATGCGGTCGTTATCCTTGTCGAAAGAGGCCCAGCCGCCGTTCTTGCACTGCATGGAGAGCACCCAGTCGATGGCGCGCTTTATCGATTCCGACTGGTAGCGCTGGTTGGGCGTATTAACGTGGCTAAGTCCAAGCATAACCATCGCTGAATCATCGACATCTGGATAAAACTCATTGTTGAACTCGAAGTACCAGCCGCCCGGTAGGGTCTTCGGGTTCTTGATCGACCAGTCGCCCTTGTTGCGAATCTGCTTCTTCAATATCCACTCGGCAGCACCCACCATGCGCGGGTCGTCGCGGCTCACTCCGCTTTCGCCAAGGGCGAACAGGGCGTAAGCCGTGTCCCACACCGGCGACATGCAAGGCTGCATGCGGAACGTGTCTTCTTCCTCGATGCCAAGTTTCTCGAACTCGTCGATGGCGCGAATCACCTGCGGATCGTCCATCGAGTATCCCAGGCAGCGCAAAGCAATGATCGAGTTGAGAATCCCCGGGTAGATCGCTCCCATGCCATCGCTCATCTCAAGCCGCTGCAGCATCCATTTCTCTGCCGTTTTCAGAGCGAGCCAGCGCAACGGACGCACGTGCACACTCTCAAACATGTGCACCATGCGGTCCAAAACCAGGAAGAAATTACGCCAACTGATCAGTTTTTCGTCCCACTTGAGCCGCAGTTGCGACTTGAGCCGGCCGTTCGGGAACAATTCGTCAATACTCTGCTCCGGCGCAATCTTGCGAAACGGTTTCTTGGCGTAGCAGATGGAGAGCGGAATGAGGATGGCGCGCGACCACGACGAGATCTCGTAGATGTTGAACCAAAACCAGTTCGGAAAGAGCACGATCTCGGGCGGAATCGCCGGCACGGCGTCATAGTCGTACTGCCCGAGTGCGCACAGATAAATCTTGGTAAAAGTATTGACCGCCGGAACGCCCCCGTGCTCCAGGATGTAAGTGCGGGCTTTGACCAGCGCGGGTTCATCGGCGTGGTGTCCGCAGAGCTTGAAGGCAAAATAGGCCTTCACCGCCGCACTAATGTTGGAGGGTCCGCCATGGTAGATGGGCCAACCACCGTCCTCGTTCTGGTGGCGGGCGATCTCGCGAATTGCCTTTTGGAAGCGCTCTTCGTTGCGCGTGCCAAGCAGCGTATGCAGGAAGATGTAATCCGATTCCAGGGTGGTATCGGCTTCCAGCTCCCCGCACCAGTAGCCGTCGGCATCCTGCGTCGAGAACAGGTATTCGCGAGCCGCCTGGATGGCTACTCGCAGACGGTCTCCTATCCCGTCTATTCTGCCGAAATGCATACTCGCCGATTGGGGGACGATTTCCATACTGTCTATTCGGCCGCGTTGGGCTGTAAGGCCGGCGCCGCGCCAATGGCCTCAACGATTTCCGGCGGCAGCGCAAAACGCACGTTCTCGGGCATTAACTCAATCTCTTCCAGCTTGGAAAACCCATGCTGCATGAGAAAGTCGATCGCCTCCTGTACCAGGACCTCGGGTGCGGAAGCGCCCGCCGTGAGCGCGATCGTCCTGACGCCTTTGAGCCATTGCTGATGGATGTCACGGTAGGTATCGATCAGATAAGCGCTGGTACCCAGGTTTCTCGCCACCTCGACCAGCCGGTTCGAATTCGAACTGTTCGGCGAACCCACAACCAGCACCAGGTCTGACTTGCGGGCGACGTCCTTCACCGCCACCTGGCGGTTCTCCGTGGCGTAACAAATATCCTGCGCGTGCGGCCCCTTAATGTTCGGGAAACGTTTTTTAAGGGCGACGATGATATCTCTGGCTTCGTCCAAGCTGAGCGTGGTCTGTGTCAGGTAAGCCACCCTGTCCGGATCGGGAACCTTCAGCGCCTGGACCTGCTCGACGCTATTGACCACTGAGGTTACCTGCGGGGCTTCGCCCAGGGTTCCGATGATCTCATCGTGATTGAGGTGACCGATCAGGATCAGCGAATAACCATCGCGAGCGAACTTCACCGCCTCGACGTGAACCTTCGTCACCAGCGGGCAAGTGGCGTCGATCACCCGAAGCTTGCGTTCAAGACTCGCTTCACGCACCTGCGGCGCCACCCCGTGGGCGCTGTAGATAACCCTCTCGCCCGGTGGAACTTCGCTGACATCGTCGACGAAGACGGCGCCTTTGGCTTGCAACTCCTCCACCACGTAGCGGTTGTGAACGATCTCCTTGCGCACGTAGATGGGCGGACCAAAGGTTTCCAGGGCGATGCGCACAATATCAATGGCGCGCACGACGCCGGCACAGAAGCCGCGCGGCTTCAACAAGAACAAGGTTTTGGCTTCGGTGTTCGCAATCATGAAAACCCCAATCGCCGATTTGGGTTGCCGGACCGGCGGCCAACTGGCGTTCCCCGGAACAGCCCCAAACCGCAATCCTCACTCTACAGCCTAGCCGAATCCGCCTCCCCTTTGCGAACGTAACACATAGAAAGAGATGGAATTAGCATCCTCCAGTACGATTCTCACAGCGAACAGCGATTTGCCCGCTATAAGCCGCCAAAAAGCAGCCGGAATTCCATTCGGAGCGGAGTACCTTACGATTATTGTAGCAGTGTTCCGGGCGCTTCCGGGGTGGGAATTGACGTAATTGAAAAGACAACACTTCCGGGGAAATCAGACATTCACTTTCGGCATCTGTTCAGCCGGGAACTCAGGCATTCACTTTCAGCATCTGTTCGGCGTTCTTCAAGGAGGCTTCGGTGATCTTGGCTCCGCTCAACATGCGGGCGATCTCCTGCTTTCTTTCTTCGGCGGCGAGTTGGCGAATCCTGGTCTGTGCGCGGCCCGCGCTCTCCCGCTTTTCGATCAGGAAGTGCTGATCGGCGAAGGCCGCGATTTGCGGCAGATGAGTCACGCAAAGCACCTGCTTGCTATGCGCCAGCGCCTTCAGCTTCCTGCCGACCGCCTCCGCCGCACGGCCGCCGATGCCGGCATCGATTTCGTCGAAAACCAGGGTCCGCTGCCGCGCATGGTCTTTTCCCTTGCGGCCGTTTCCAGCCGGAGCGATGGCGCTGGCCTCGACGCTGGCTTTCAGCGCCAGCATCACGCGCGAAAGTTCTCCACCGGAAGCGATTTCCTCGACCGGTCCAAGCGGTTCGCCGGGATTTGCCGAGATCAGGTATCGCACCAGATCAAAACCCGTGCCGGTCCAGTACTCTTCCTCATCGGAGCCACTAACCTCGATCTGGAAACGCGCCTTCATGGCGAGATCATTGATCTCAGACTCGACAATTTTCTCCAGTTTGCGCGCAGCCGCGAAGCGCTTGCGGGAGAGTCCGCGGGCCACCTCGAGATAACCGGATGCCTTGGCAGCCAGTTCCCGCTTCAGTTCGTGCAGAAGCTGGTCTTTGTTCTCCATCTGATTGATCTTCGAGCGGATCTCCTCGCCATAGACAAGCACGTCGTCGATCGATTTTCCATATTTTCGGCGCAGGCGGTCCAAAGCCGCCAAGCGGTCCTCGACCTCGGCCAGCCGTTCCGGCGAAGCGTCTATCCCTTCGGCATAGCCACGCAGCGTTTCGGCGAGGTCTTCCACGGTGATCCGCACCGAATCCAGATCGCCCAGCGACTGCTGAAATTTAGGATCAAAGCGGGCCAGCTCCTCTATCTGCTTCATGGCGGCGCGCAAGCTGGAAATGGCGGAGGCAGCGCCTTCATAAAGAGCGTCGTAACCCGCCATAGCCGCCTGGTAGAGCCGCTCCGCATTGGCCAGGACGCGCTTTTCGGCTTCGAGCTTCCGGTCCTCTCCAGGTTCGGGCCGCACCGATTCGATTTCCTTGGCCTGGAAATTCCACAGATCGAGCATCCGCAACCTGTCCTGCTCGTCGCGCTCGAGTTCGCCGATGCGCTGCCGCACCTCGAGCCAGGCCTGATAAGACCGCGCCACCGTTTCGGTCTCGAGTGCGGCTGCGGAATCGAGAAGCGCGAGCCGTGCCGGAGGATCGAAGGCGAGCACCGATTCGTTCTGCGCGTGGATAACGGCCAAGTGTGGAGCAAGCTGCTTGAGAACGGCGACCGTGGCGGGCTGGTTATTGACAAAGACGCGGCTCTTGCCGTTGGCGGCGATTTCACGGCGAACGATGATCTGCGTCTCGTCGCCGTCCATGCCGTTGGCTGCGAGCACTTCAGCCACCGCAACGGATGCGGCCTCGAAAACCGCCGAGACGACCGCCTTCTCGGTTCCGTGGCGAACGATCTCGCTGGACGCCTTTTCACCCAGCAGCAGCGAGAGGGCACCGATCAGAATCGACTTGCCAGCGCCAGTTTCACCGGTCAGCAGATTCAGTCCCGCGCCGAACGGAACCACCACCGAATCGATCACCGCATAGTTTTCAACTCTGAGCTCGATCAGCACCGGCAGTTCCTGCACAATCGCGAATTCGCTCGATCAATATCGAGCGGCGTCCCCGCGGATTCCGTACTCGCACCCGCCGAGGTGAACGAGCGAAGCATAGCACGGATTTCTTCCACCCCAACAAGCCTAACAGCGGACTTGTCGGGCGGATCGCGCGGCGAGCTTTGCTCACGTTATACGGCACACACCCGCTTAAGTCCACCCAACACGGTACCTCCTACGGCACTTCGCCAGGGGAATCCCGAAACTCTGCATCCCTACGGGTGTCTATAATGGTATTTGCGCTCGTTGCAAATCTACGGGACCGAGTGAAAATGGACCGAATCTGTTTCCTGGCATTTGCCATTGGCGGCGAGATTTTCGATCTGGTTCAGCAGACCGGGTTTGTCGCCAAGTTGGTATTGGTCATTCTTCTGGTATTCAGCCTCTTCTCCTGGGCGATTATCGCCGCCAAGTGGGGCACGTTCCGGCGCGCCAACGTGCAGAGTTCAAGGTTTCTGCGGGCCTTCCGCAAGAGCGGACGCATGCAGGAGATAGCGGCGGTCTCCGAACAGTTCAAGCCCAGTCCGCTGGTCCCGGTTTTCGAGGCGGCTTTCGACGAGCTGCGGCGGCAGCCCGGCGGAACCCGCATCGTCGCCGTTCAGCGGGCCATTCAGATTGCGGCTTCCGAGGAACTGACCCGCCTGGAGCGGCGTCTTCCCTGGCTGGCTACCACCGGCGCGGTGACGCCGTTCATCGGACTCTTCGGCACGGTTTGGGGCATTATCGATGCTTTCCATGGTCTCGGCACGTCCGGCGCAGCGACCTTGCGCGCGGTCGCTCCCGGCATCTCGGAGGCGCTCATCACCACCGCGGCCGGCCTGTTCGCGGCCATTCCCGCAGTGATCGCCTACAATTTCTTCATGCAGGAAATCCGCCACTTTGGCGCGCGCATGGACGACTTTGGCCTGGAGTTGCTGAACACGGTTGAGCGCGCGCAAGCGGCGTCCCAGACCCAGCCGACAACCTACGTGGAGCAGCGGTAGATGGCTTTTACCAACCAACAGGGACGCACCCAGACATCGCTTTCGGAGATCAACATCACTCCCTTTGTCGATGTCGTGCTGGTGCTGCTGATCATTTTCATGGTGACCGCCCCCATCCTGCAATCCGGAATCGAAGTTGCCGTGCCCAAGACCAGGACCGTGAAGGAAATCACCGAAGAGCGGCTGGTCATCACCATCGATAAGCAGCAGCGGGTCTATTTCGGCAACGACCCGGTCAATATCAACGAAATCGGCGCCAAGCTTCGGCAAAAAATTCGCGACCCGCAGGGCCAGTCGATTTTTGTTCGCGCGGACGAAAACGTTCCCTTCGGCGCTTTTGCAACCGTAATGGACGCCGTCAAGTCGTCCGGTATTGCCAACGTAAGCATCGTGACCCAACCCCTGAGCGAAAATGGCGGCAAGCGCTGACATCTTCGAAGAGTGTGATGGCTGGCGAGGACCGCTGGCAATCTCGGCGGCGCTGCACGCGGCGCTGTTTGGCTCGATGATCTTCTACGCCGCGTTCTTCGCGGGCGGATCGCGCGCCAGTTGGGGAAGCTCGGGCGACGGCACCGGCGGCGCCATGCGCGCAACGCTGGTTAACACCATTCCACTGCCCGCGAATCCGCAGGCGCAGCCGGAGAATGTGCTGGCGAACGAGTCCAAGGGGGTGTCGAAGTCGGTGCCCAAGCCGGAGGAAAAAGACACGAAGGCGATCCCGATTCCCGACCGCAACGCTAAAACAAAGATCAAGCCGCCGAAGCAGCCACCGGTTACGCCCACGCGCGAAAAGCCGCGCGAGGTGGCCACGGTCTCCAATGTAGTTCCCTTCGGGCAGGGCGGGCCGGTTAGCGGTCCGTATGGAGTGTTCAGCGCGGCGGGCGCCAAGGGCGGATTCGGATTCAACGGCGGCGGCGACTTCGGCACGCGCTTCGGATGGTACGTTGATGCGGTTCGGCGGAAGGTGTCCGAGAATTGGATGAAGTACGAGATCGATCCGGGCCTGTCGACCACGCGGCGAGTCTACATCTATTTCGAGATCACTCGCCCCGGAGCTCCGGCCAATATCCGAATCGAGCAGTCCAGCGGCATTCCATCGCTCGATCAATCGGCGCTGCGCGCTCTACAGCGAATCGATACTTTCGGTCCTTTGCCGCCCGAGTATTCCGGCAACCGCGTGTCGGTCGAGTTCTGGTTCGATCCGCCGGTTCGGGGCCAGTAAAAAGAGTGGGATTCCCGCTCGAATCTGTGAGGTGATATTGCATTTGACGACAAAAAAGCCTGCCATTGTGGCTGTTCTGCTGCTGTTGCTGGCCGCAAGCGCGACCGCGCAAGACTGGATTCGCACCGGCACCGGACTTGGCATAGAGAAAGTGCGCCTTGCCGTTCCCGATTTTGTTCCCGCGTCGGCGGAGCCGCAAGCCGGCGAGCTGTTACGAACCTTCAACGACACGCTCTGGAACGACCTCCAGCAGGCTGGCATTTTCGATATGGTCTCCAAGAGCTTCTATCCGATTGGCTCTTTCAGCGCGCCGGCGGCGATCAAACTTGACGCCTGGGGCAATCCGCCTCCGAATGCGGGTATGCTGGCGTTCGGCAACCTGGGCATCGGCGGCGGCCGGGTATTGGTGCAGGGCTGGCTGTTCGACGTCAAGAACCAGCAGTCGCCTCAGGTGCTTGGCAAACAGTACAGCGAAACCGCGTCGCAGCAGAGCGCGCGCATCATCGCTCACCGCTTCGCCGACGAAATCATTCTCCGCCTGGGCGGCGGCCTGGCGGGCATAGCCGAGAGCCGCATTTATTTCGTCAGCACGCGCAGCGGCCAAAAAGAGGTTTGGGCCATGGACTATGATGGCGCCAACCAGCAGCAGTTGACGCACCTGAGATCCATCGCACTCTCGCCTCACGCGTCGCCTGATGGCTCGCGCGTCGCCTTCGCTGGAATCTTCCACGGGGACTGGAACATCTTGATGTACTCCAACGATCTCAACCGGCTTGTCTCATTTCCCACCTTCGGGGGAATGAATCTTTCTCCGGCGTGGTCGGGCGACGGGACCAAGCTGGCGCTGTCTTCCTCGCGCACGGGCGATCCGGAGATTTACACTTGCGACGCAAGCGGCGGAAACCTGAAGCGGCTCACGGCGGTAAAGGGACCGGACGTATCACCCGTGTGGAATCCCAAAACCGGCGTTCAGATCGCGTTTGTCAGTGGCCGCACCGGTCTGCCGCAGATCTACGTCATGGATTCGGACGGGTCGAACGTGCAGAGGGTTACGGACACCGGCTATGCGGTGTCGCCGTCATGGTCGCCCAATGGGCAGTTCCTGCTGTTCTCCTGGATTCGCCGCTACGGCGCTGGCGCTCCGGGCGGCGATGACATCTACATAATGGATGTCGCCAGTCACCAGTGGGTGCAGTTGACGCATAATAGCGGGCGCAACGATTTTCCGTCGTGGGCTCCCGATGGCAGGCATATCGTATTCCAGTCGAATCGCAGCGGCTCCGAACAGATATGGACGATGCTGGCCGATGGAAGCCAACAACGGCAGTTGACGACCACTGGAACAAATTCTCAGCCAAACTGGGGTTCGCGCTAATGGGGTGTGCTGATGGTCGCGTCGACTGGAGTGCTCTGACTCCGGGATACATCATTCCTGGTTTTGCTCTAGTCCGACCCGTTGGGCTCAGCTTCGGCTGGCAGCGGATTGGGTTTGTTTGCAGGGGGGAATTATTCGCTCCTTGCTCTTCTTTACTCTACTGAAGCGTGTGCGCTGCCCGCGGGCATCGGCCGCTTCATCGCGAGCTCTATCGCATGGAGGATGAGGTGAATCAACGTAATATGAAGTGGTTTTTTGTCGTGTTGGCTCTGGCGGCAATGCTGACGGTCACCGCCTGCAAAAAGAAGGTTGCGCCCGCGCCGCCCCCGCCGCCGCCGGCTCCGGCGGCTGCGCCCACAGCGTCGTTGACCGCAAATCCGGCCACGATCGAACTGGGCCAATCGAGCACGCTCTCGTGGACGACTCAGGACGCCACCGAGGTTACATTGGAGGGAATCGGCAAGGTCGGCCCGTCGGGCTCGCAGTTGGTGACGCCAACCACTTCGACGACGTATCGGCTGACCGCAAAGGGTGAAGGGGAAAGCCAGGAAGCGACCGCCCGCATAACCGTCACCCCGCCGCCTCCGCCGCAAACCGCCGCCCCCACGCCCAGCGATCAGGAGTTGTTTGCGCGCAGCGTCCAGGATATCTACTTCGATTATGACAGCTATGAACTGAGGCCGGCCGCGCAGTCGGCTCTGCAAGCCAACGGGGCGTTCCTCAAGAGTCACTCGAACTTCCGCTTCACCGTCGAGGGCCATTGCGACGAGCGTGGGTCCACCGAATATAACCTGGCGCTCGGCGAAAACCGCGCCAACGCCGTCAAGCAAGCACTGGTGAACCTGGGGATTCCAGCCGGGTCCATCAAGACCATCAGTTACGGTAAGGAAAAGCCGGCATGCACCGAGCACACCGAAGCCTGCTGGCAGCAGAATCGCCGCGGACATTTCGACCTCGGTCAATAACCATCACCGGAACCAGCCAGGGCTCTGACAACGAACCCTAGTTGGTTTCGCTTATGAATCCGGGGCTGGATTGTATCCGTTAGGTGCTGTTGGCAAAGAGGCTACGCTCCTGAACGGAAAAATTGTCCGAGGAATACAATCGGAATGAACCGGGGCGGATACGCTCCGATGGCTTTGGAGATCACTAATCAAATCAAGCATGGAAGGCGCGGGGACTCCTATGAGACTCCATAAATTTTCAGCCATTCTCGCCATTGCCGTCCTCGTTCTGGGCTCGATCACACCTGCCTTTGCCGTCAGCAAGGAAATGATTCAACTGCAAACGCAGGTGCAAGCCCTCACTGACCAGATGGCGCGCATGCAGCAGAGTTTCGACGAGCGCATGGGCGTGATGCGGAACCTGATCGAGCAAAGCACCGATAGCATGAACAAGCTGGCCTCCAGCCTGGACGCGGTGCAAAAATCGGTGCAACAGCAGAGCAGCGACACGCAGGGCCGCGTCGACCAGCTCTCGGGACAGGTACAGTCGCTGCACGATTCGCTCGACGAACTGAAAGCCCGCCTGGCCAAGATGAGCCAGCAACTGGACGCCATGAGCGGCTCGGGTCAGAACCTGGCGCCGCAGTCGACAACCGTACCGCCGCCCGCGTCGCAAGCGCCTCCGCCAGACGTGCTCTACAACAACGCGTTGCGCGACTACAACGCCGGCCGTTACGACTTGGCCTCGCAGCAATTCGGCGACTACATGAAGTTTTACGCGAACACGGATTTGGCCGGGAACGCTCAGTTCTATCTGGCGGAGATCGAATATCGCCAGGGGAATTTCGAACAGGCCGTGCGCGATTACGATAAGGTTCTGGAACAATTCCCGGGAGGAAACAAAGCGCCGGCTGCGCAGCTTAAGAAGGGTTACGCGCTGCTCGAGCTCCGACAGCGTGACGCGGGAGTGCGCGAGTTGAACAGCCTCATTCAGCGCTATCCACGCTCGATTGAGGCCACGCAGGCCCGTGACCGCCTGAAGAAGCTGGGCGCCGCTTCTTCCGGCAAGCCTTCGGCAGCTAAAAAAGCGCAATAGGAAAACGGGGCGAAGCGGACCGCGCGCGGTTTCACACGCTGGCGAAAAACTCGTGGCAGTGTCATCCTGAGGTCGCGCCGGCTTTGCGCGCCCGAAGGATCTGCGTTATTTCCAGCACACGCAAACAGTAGATCCTTCGCTCCTCCACCCCAGCGACGGCAAAAGCGGCCGTCGCCGGGGACCCCGGCTGCGCTCAGGATGACACCTCGGAGAACAGTTTTCAGCAGCCTGTTCAACTGCTTTTTCAGCTCACGATCATGCCCGCGTAACCGACCACCCCGTCGCGATCGCCCGATACATCGCCGGAGGTGGCGTACTTCACCAGTTCCGCCTTGGTGGCGCCCAGTTCCCGGGCTGCCGTCAGCATCGCCACCGCCGGTCCATATCCGCACATGCTGATTTGTTCGCGCTGCACCGTCTCCCACAGGCCCGTGGGATCGAGCGCCAGCACTCTATCGATTGCCATGCGATCCTTGATGCGGGTGCGCGCATCGCCTTCATAGTGGTTCATGTCGCTGGAAGCGATGATCAGCACATCGTGCTTCGGCCCGTCCGCTGGGGTCGGCGTCTTCAGTACCCGCGCCAGGCTCGATCCCAGTTCCGTCAGCACTTCCAGCCGCCCGGTGCCGACCACAATCGGCACGAAGGTAAATTCGCGCACGATCTGTTGCAGGAATGGAAGCTGAACTTCCAGCGCGTGCTCGCGAAAGTGCGCGACAGCATCTTCCCGTAAGGGCGAAAACTGGCGTTTGAGTTCCTCCGCCAGTGGCTCGTCGATGGCGGCTTCTCCCAGCGGAGTCAGCCAGTGTCCCCGGCTCATGATGGCGAGCGGCTGCCCTGCCCCGGTGTGATTGGGGCAGAGGATGATAAAGCAGCGCGGCAATTCCAGCCGCGCATAGACCGCGCCCGCCACATGTCCGGAATACATGTAGCCGGCGTGGGGCACCACGCAGCCGAGGGCGCGGATCTTCTCCCGCCCGGGTTGGACAAACGATTCGATCTCCTGCCGCAGCTTGTTGGGATTCGAGGGATAGAACTGACCCGCCACAGCGGGATGCCGTACCGGAGTGCTCATGGTCCATTCACCTCCAGGGTCTGTTAGCACCAGTCGATGCCGTCAGACCAGAATCGCGGAAGGCTTAAAGCTGCTCTAGTATGCGATACAAAGCGGCCATCCGGTCAAGCGTGACGGCTTCGGCCCTGGCTCGCGGCTCGATGCCGGCCTGCCGCAATGATTGTCCTACGACAGCCGGGCGAAAATGTTCGCGCAAATTGTTCGACAGCATTTTGCGCTTCTGAGCGAAACAGCGCTTGAGAAACTCGATGAATCCGTGCTCGTCGACTTGCAGCTCCTCAAAGCGGGGAGCAATGTCGATGCGCAGCGCCGCCGAATGCACCTGCGGCGGCGGAGAGAAAGCCTCCGGCGGCAGCTCGAAGAGCTTTTCAACCCGTCCGTAGAGATTGGCCGTGGCCGACAACAAGCCGTAGTCGCGCGTTCCCGGCGAGGCGGCAAGGCGATCGGCCACCTCCAACTGCACCGTGATCACCAGGCGGTCGAAGAAGCCGTGCTCGCCAAACAAGCGCAGCAGAATGTCCGAAGTGATGTAGTAAGGCAGATTGCCAACCACTCTTGCCTTTGGCGGCTCGCTCGGACGCAAGTCCCGCAGCGGCCCGGTCCGGTTGCCGATCATGGTTCGGATATCGACCGTCAGGATGTCGGCCTCGATGATCTCGACGTGCGGCTCACGCGAGTATTCCATGCGCAACTGTGCCGCCAGCACGCGGTCCAGCTCCACGGCAACCAGGTGGCCGGCCCGCGGAACCAGCAGGCTCGTCAGGGCGCCGCTGCCGGCTCCAATCTCGATGACCGTGCGCTGCGACACATCGCCAAGGGCGTCGACGATCTTCCGCATCGCGCCGTGATCGATCAGGAAGTTCTGCCCAAGCTTCGGTTTTCGCGACGCGCGTTTTTCGCCCTCGTGAGATTCTGTGTTAGACATGTTTGACCGTCCTGGCCGCTGCTTTTACACTCAACAAGGCTGTGAGAAGGAAGTGCCGGGACGCCAACTCGGCTCGGCGCATCGCTGTTTCGTCCGGTGAGGTTTGGCCCGGTAAGGAGAGGGTAGACATGCACGTTGGGTTCGTCGCCTCGGAGTGCGTTCCGTTTTCCAAGACCGGAGGCCTCGCCGATGTGGTGGGAGCGCTGCCGCAGGCGCTCGCCGCCATGGGACAGAAGGTCAGCGTCTTCCTTCCCAAGTACCGCCAAACCAAGCTCGAAACAGCTACCTGCGTGGTGCCCAGCATCACGGTTCCTTTCGACGACCGCTATCGTTTCTGTTCCATTCTCGACGGCGGCTTGCATAACAACGTTCAATATTACTTTATCGACTATCCGCCATTTTTCGACCGCGAAGGACTCTACGGCACGGCGCTGGGCGACTACCACGATAACGCCGAGCGCTTCGCGTTGTTCTGCCGCGCCGTCATCGAGGGCTGCAAGATTCTCGGCGTGCCCGACATTTTCCATTGCCACGACTGGCAGTCGGCGCTGGTACCCATCCTGCTGAGTTCGTTGTATAACGACGATCCGGCGTTTCGCAACGCCGCCACCGTGTTCACCATCCACAATATCGGCTATCAGGGATTATTTCCGCCGGACACGCTCCCGCTGCTGATGCTTCCCTGGGACCTGTTCACTATTGCCAAGCTCGAATTCTACGGCAAGGTGAACCTGCTGAAAGGCGCGCTGCTCTATTCCGATTTCATCACCACGGTCAGCCGGAAATACGCCCAGGAGATTCAAACCGCCGAATACGGCTTTGGCCTGGAGGGCGTGTTGCACAGCCGTTCGCACACCATCGTGGGCATTCTGAACGGCGTCGATTACGAGCAGTGGAATCCGGAGAAGGACGCGTACATCGCCGAGCGCTACTCCGCCGATTGCCTGGAAAAAAAGGCCGCCTGCAAACGTGATCTGCTGACCCAGTTCGGCGCGGCGGCAGCCACCGATCTGCCGGTCATCGGCATCGTCTCGCGCTTCGCCGCGCAAAAGGGATTTGACCTCATCTCCAACATCGCCGATCGTCTGGCGCACGAGGACCTCATCCTGGTGGTGCTCGGAAGCGGCGATAAGCCGTATGAGGAAATGTTCCGTCGTCTCAATCGGCAGTTCCCCAGGAAGTTCCTGGTCAAAATCGCATACGACGAAGCGTTGGCGCACAAGATCGAAGCGGGCGCCGACATGTTCCTGATGCCCTCGCGGTACGAGCCCTGCGGGCTGAACCAGATTTACAGCCTGCGCTACGGAACGGTCCCGGTCGCCCGCGCCACCGGCGGCCTCGACGACACCATCGAACCGTGGGACCCGGTTACCAGCAAAGGCACCGGCTTCAAATTCTCCGAGTACAGCGGCGAGGCGCTGCTGGAAACGGTGCACGCCGCCATCGGCGTGTTCAAGGATCAACGTGCGTGGCAAAAGCTGATGCGCAATGGCATGAGTCGCGACTTCTCCTGGGCGGTATCGGCTCGCGAGTACATTAAGACCTACGAAAAAGTGCACGGCAACCGTGGAGGTCCGCCAGCGGCGGGCGCTTCCCCCGAAAAAGACTTCTTGCCGGAACCGTAGAGCCCTCGGAAGTGGCCCACATTTGCCCGCGGTTGGCTAATGTGGGGCCGTTGAGAGCTTGGCCCCGAATTGTCGTCCGTGGGATATACCTTCCCGGAACCGGTTTAAAACACATTTTTTATTCGGCGGCAATCATTTATTGTTTTGCAAGAAGATCAAGAAGATCTGGATTAGCTGCACAGGCGGAAGTGTAACCACAATAGTTAGAGCACCGAGCGAGAGAGGATTCGATGAGAAACATTGTTGAGCTGGAAGTGCTTTACAAGAACGGCAGCAAAGACAAGATCGGCATGGTGGTGTGGAACATCTTCAACGGCGGTTATGCGGCGCGCAACCAGCAGCACGTGCGCGAGCACATCGAGGAGCTGGCAAAGGTAGGGGTGCCCGCGCCGACAACGACTCCCACGCTGTATCCGCTGGCGAACTACAACCTGACTACGGGCAGATATTTACAAGTGCAGAATGCCGAGACCAGCGGCGAAATCGAATACGCGATTCTGTGGCAGGCGGGCATCGCTTACGTGACCGTGGGCAGCGACCACACAGACCGCGTGCTGGAGAACTTCAGCGTCGCCAAATCAAAGCAAGCCTGTCCCAATGTGATTCCGCAACAGATCTGGCTTTACGACGAAGTGAAAGATCATTGGGACCAGATTCAACTGAAATGCTGGGTAACCAAGGACGGCAAGCGCTCGCTCTACCAGGACGCCACGCTGGCCGCTTTGATGAGTCCGGAAGAGTGGAAGCCAATTTTCAAAAAGCTGGGAATCGAGAACCTGAATAACAGCGTGTTTTTCTCCGGCACCATCAATACGGTCGGCAAGCAACTGATCTACGCGGATTCCTATGAACTGGAGATGATCGACCCCGTGCTGAAGCGCACTCTGCGCCACGAATACCGGGTGGCCAAGTTGATCGAAGGGATAAAGTAACAGCGCCGCACGCGACTCTCGACCAAGGCAGGAGGATGACTCTTACGGAAGCTGAAGCAGCAGTCGCGATTGTGCGCACGCGCGGGCAAGACGAATCCATTCTGTTCATCCGGCGCTCGGAGAGGCAGGAAGATTCCTGGTCGGGGCACTGGTCGTTTCCCGGAGGCAGGCGCGATCCGGAGGACGCCGATCCTCTGCACACGGCCCTCCGCGAACTCGAGGAAGAGTGCGGCATCCGTCTTGGCCGCGAGCACATGGAAGCGGCGTTGCCAATCGTGGTGGCGCGGCGCAGAACCGGGCCGTTCGTGCACGTCGCTCCCTTTGTCTTTGGGGTGGATGCCAAACTGCCCACCGTTCTCGATCCGCGCGAAGCGGTGGCGGCAGTGTGGATTCCGCGCAGCCTGCTGTGCGACCCCGCTCAGCACCGCCTGCGCCCGGTGCCGCATCGTCCGGGGGAAATGTTGTTTCCCGCGATTGACCTGGACGGCATGCCCTTGTGGGGTTTTACCTACCGGCTGCTGACCGATTGGCTTGCTCTGGGTCCCGAAGATCCTAAAGACCGCCACGGTGAACTGGCGGGCTTCCGGGCAGCGGGCCTTGTGCTGGACTTTCTTCTCTCCCAGGGTTTGAAGCTCAAGCACGGATTTACGGACCGCCTCGCGCCAGCAGGATCGGCCGGGCAGCACGTGGTGAAGGTTGCAGCCGTGGAAGGCGCGATTCCAGTCGAGCTGGTTCTCGCCCGCTTTGGCGTTCCGGGCAATCACGTCCCGCTGGTGAACCTGCTGGAGGTTCGCCCGGACTACATCCGCGTGGCGGGACTCAACTTCGAGGAATACCTGATCTCAGCCTCCGGATAGTATGGCGTCGCAGAAGTTCGTGACATAACTTCGAGTGTCATGCTGAGCGCAGCGAAGCATCCCAGGAAACTGTCACACCCCGCGCCGCTCTGGGCTTTTTGATGAAATCCTTCGGCGGTGTCTCAACTCCACGCAATGCTGGGATTCTTCGCTCCCTTCGGTTGCTCAGAATGACATCGCCAACATTTATTGCACAAAATATCCGGGACATCAGACTAGCAGGCTGCTCTGAGATCAGCGTACAAGGCATTAATCCCTACGCATTCACTTTCTGCGCGGGGCGCGAGTCCTCCTGGTGATCGAGTTCCTCCAGGCTCATATCCCGCGTCTCGCGGATGAACAGCAGCGCCACCATGGCCACCACACAGTAGAATCCGTAGACGATGGGCACCCAGTGCCAATTGCGAAGAACATTCTGACCGATCATTCCCGCCAATACCGACGGGGCAACCATTCCGCCCATAATGGCAGATATGCTGTAAGAAATGCCCGTGCCGGAGTATCTGAACTTCGTCGGAAAACTCTCCGAGGTCAAAATTGGGGCGAGCCCGTGCAACAGTCCGACTCCGAAGAAGGTGATCAGGAGTTGCAGAATTATGCACCACATAATGTTTCTGGCCAGAATCGCCATCACTAGCGGATACGAGAGAAGCGTCGTACACCCAATGGCGATATAGGCGACCATTCTGCGCTTGAAGAGATCGGCGAAAGGCCCGCTGATGGCAACGCCTGCGATATCCCCGATGCGGCTGAGAAACAGGATAACTGCCGTAGTTGCCAGCGGAATGCCAGCCAGCGCATGAAACGAGATGATGTAGGTTCCAGTCACATACCCGTCCATCTGCTGGAAGGCCGATACCAGCGCGAGCAGAAAGATGGGACGCGAATACTTTTTGAACACCGCAAAACTCGGCATCTTGGCGAGCATATCCTTTTGCTTGAGCCGCTCGAACAGGGGCGTATCGGCGAGCTTGTAGCGTGCCAGCAGCGCCGGGATCACGATCACGGCTGAGAGCAACATGGCAACGCGCCAGCCGGTCGTCTTGAAGCTCTTGTTGAGCATGAACATGACTGTGCTGGCAGCCATGGCGCCCAGGGGGATACCCATGTTGGCGAGAGACACCCAGAAGGCGCGGGATTTCCGTCTGGCGCCAAATTCCGCCAGCAGTGAAGAGGCGCCGCCAAACTCGCCGCCAAGCCCGATGCCCTGGACAATCCGCAACGTCACCAGCAGGAGAGGAGCCGCAACACCAATGCTCGCGTATCCGGGCAGCAGGCCAGTAAGACAGGTGGTGACGCCCACGATCAGAATGTTGATTAGGAATGCATACTTCCGGCCTGTCTTATCCCCGAAGTGTCCGAAGATGAACGCGCCCAGCAGCCGGGCCGGAAAGCCAGCTCCGAATGCCAGGTACGAGAACACCATGGCCAAGGTAGGGGATAGCTTAGGAAAAAATACCGATGGGAAGGCACTGGCCGCGGCATATCCAAAGATGAAGAAATCATAGAACTCGACCAATACTCCCGCCGTCGCCGAAAAAGCAAGAATCATCAAGGTGCGCGTGTCCACACTCAGTTCCGGCTCGCGCTGCTGCGACTGCTCCAACATTGCCCCTTCCTCCTATACAACCCTCGTAATTGGGCGTCGGCCCAAGGAATCACCCTGGCAGCCGCAAACCAGCGCCGCCACGGTTCCGTCAAGCGCAAACGATCCCTCCGCCCTGCCCGACGCCGGCGAAAGATCATAGAAATTCTGAATACGTTGCTTGCGGAAATTATCTTCCTGGCAGGGGTCATCTGGCGAGCATAAAGTGACGGCCGGCGAACCCGGGCGATCTGCAACCAGTCGGAGCGGCCAGCACCAAAGCGCCCCCATGTTAGCCAAATGAGCATCCGGCTAAGTTTCTCGGTACTTAGCTCCGGCCGCTGTGATCCCCTAATGGCTGCCTTTTGTTCCGTACACCCGTGGCCCTCGATTTTTTTATCCAGAGCACACCCGCGCTTCTATCAGGTGCTCTACCAGGCATGCAAGTCATTTAACGGTACGACGATGTCATACGGCAGCGTGTACATCGGGATATTGAGCTGTTGATCCTGCGGAATTTGAAGCGCGGTATTTTCGTACACTGCCACACTGTCACGCCAGTTTATATCGTTGCTTTGAATGGGAATCCGGGCAATCAGTCGAAACTCCGGCCTGGTTAGCAGATCGCGCAGCTTCTGTTGAACCGGAGCCTCCAGTTCCGATCCTTCCGAGACAACGATGTATCGGACCCCGTAATTCTTCAGGCTCGCAAGTACCTCCTCGCGGGTATGGAGCAGTTCAACACTGCCGCCCTCTTCCTTCATGCGGGAGACATACAGAAGCTTGCGCAATACGACAAACCGCCTCTGAGGATCGTGCCTGTGGAGAAAAAACGTGAAAGTGCCGGAGAGATTCGCATCGTACAGGATTACACCGCGATCACTGATGGAAGCGATCTTCTGCGCGACCTCGGCATATCCTTGCACGTACGGACGCTGAAACGCCCAACCGGCCAGAATCGCCCAGCAACTGAGGAAAATAGCGGCCGAGCGCCCTGCCAGTCGCACCGGCTTCGGCCAGTGGTCGCTTAGGAGAAATCCGGCAGCGAAGTAGACGAACGCCGGTACCCAGAAAAGGACGTGGCGTCCCTGCTTGATCTCTAAAATTGAAAAAGTCACGTAGCAGGCGGCGATCCAACTGAACATGACTTTGGAGCCGACGCTCTTGTCCCACCAGTGCGAGCTCAGCATGCCTGCGATAGACACCAGAAACAACGGCCACCCCAACTGCTCCCGGGCGATGATCCAATAATAGGCAAATCCGGCAAGAGGATTACTATGCTGCACATGCGTAAAATTTGACATGCTGCCCCAGTGCAGCGTGAACAACAGGTAATAGTAGGAACTGATTGCGGCTACGATGATTGCCAGGGCAAGCAATGAGCGCCAGCGCAGCACCAGGCGCCATTTCCTCATTGCGAACGTCGTAAGCAGGCAAAACGGCGCAAGGTAGAACGTAGTGTATTTGATGAGAGCGGCCACCGCCGTGAAGACGGCAAAGATGTAGAGGTCCCGTACACGCTCGTCCTGGCAATATCGAACCCAGTAGTAGATGGCAGCCGAGGATACTGCCAGGGCTGGAACTTCCAACATCACCGATTTCTCGTACAACAACATCGATGGCACGAGCGCAAACATCAGGCTCGAGAAGGCCGCGGGCCATTCGCCCAGAAACCGCTTCACCAGGCGATACCAGAAAAAAATTCCGAGGAGCGAAAAGCAAAGAACCGTGAAGCGGGCGCTTGCCACCGAGGGGCCAAAGACTCCGAAGGCTAACGCCTCGCAAACATAGAAGGCAGGAGGCCAATGAATAAGCCCGCCCAGCGCAGGGTAATGCGCATAGTAGAGGTAAGCGTAGCGTGCCGGATGCGAAAGCGGTAGCTCCCGGGCAAAGTCCAGGAAGAAGTACCCGCTCATGGCATGAATACTCTCGTCGAAGTTGAGGTGAAATTCGCCGAGCGAGATTCTGTGTGCAATACAGGCGGCGACAATGGCCAGAACAGCGAACAGGAGGTAGTTTGACCGGAGTATGCGAACCAACCGCGATTTACCGCGGGTTGCGCCGAGTAGCTCTGATCCCGATCCCTCTTGCAGGTTCTGTTCTGTTAGCCGGTGCATTACAACTCTCCCACAAAGCCGCAATCACGCACACGACTGTACCGACAGAGCCGCTTGCATGAGATTCCCGAGCCGGCTCTCCTGTCCGTCGCGGTTTGCTAAGAAGTATCAGGATACGTGCTGCTTGCTTGCCGGTCCACTAGGAAACGCTATCGCTTGTGGTTCTGCGCCGGGGTGAAGATTCTCTTACGAAGAAACAGAAGCCCCGCTTTTCAGCAGGGCTTCACCAGTTCCCTTTCGCGGCATCCAGAGTGACCAGATAGTTGTGCTGATTTGTCCCAGCTTGGAGCCCGGCCCAAAACTGCAAAATCCAAGCTGGGGCAGCACAACTTAAAGACCACTTGGAGTGGTGGCATTACTCCACATCGGCGACTTTGCCATCTTTGAAACTGATCTTCAAGTCTTTGTACTTGTAGATCTTCTTGGAGCCCAGATCGACCACCGTGACCGGAGGCCCAAGAATCGCTGTCACCTCGTTGATGCTTTGTCCAACCGCGATCGTCTTCGGGGCTGCGGCCGTAGTTGGCGGAGCTGCTCCAGGCTCCAGTTGTGCCTGGCTGACAACATCCTGTTCAGCCAAGTCGGCTTCCTTTAGCTGTTGGTTAATCTCGGCAATGGCATTCGCGTCTGGTGGTGGAGCACTCTGCGCAAAGGCCGTATTGACCGGCGCGGCCATGGCAGACGGTGGAGCTGTCGGCAGTCCGCCCTTGCCCTGCTTCTCCTGAAGCTCCTGCAGGCCCTGATCAACAATCTCCCGCATATGGTTTTGCATATCCTGCAAGTCGGCGAAAGCGACCGAGACCACGGCAGCCTTCCGACACTCCAGACCGCCTTTGCTCGACAACACCACCAGATTCGCCTCTGTGTCAGAAGCTTCCGGCGGCGCTACCAGCTTCAGCACATCACCATCGCTGAGTGCACACTCCGCTCCGGAGGCGTCGACCACATCCAGCGCGCTACCAACCACGAACACATGGGTATGACCATCCTTCAACAACCTGCTGATACTGCTGGACGCTGGGTCGATGTCCTCGTTCCTGGCATTCTGTTGCGCCTCGGCGTTCTCCAGAGCAATCTGGTTCTTCACCTCATCGGCGATCATCTGTTTCACTTCCGGCGTGAGCGCCGCAGCTCCTTCAGGGGCCTGTCGAGCAGCCGCCTGTGCCTGTACCTCCTGCTGCGCCGCATACGCGGCCGTCAGATTGGCCGCCAGCAAATAGTCCGTCAACCAAAGCGCAGGGCTCGCGTACACCGGGTAGGGGGTGAAATAAAAGCCGTAATATCCGAACCAAGGATTGCCAGCCCAACCCCATGGGTATACCACCGGCGTGAACCACGGGTTATACGCCCATCCATAAAACGCAACCGGGTAGTAGCGGAAGGGAGCATACACATGCATGTAGACGCCATGGTAGCTGTACCCGCGGTAGTAGCGGTCATACGCCCGCCCGTTGTAGTAGTATGTGCGCCGCGCAAATTCGTGCCCGTGATACATATACGGGCGCTGAACATATCCCGCACGGCCCCGCTCGGCAACGATTCTGGAGTGGTCAGGGCGCTCCACTGAGACGCGCCGGCTCCCGTTCAAACCGCGGTGAACATCCATTCCGCGCCTGGCATCATGCACATCGCTGACTCTGCCATTGGGACGCCTCTGCACCGCGCTGCCGTTCTGCAACCGAGTCTGGTGGCTCCCAGTGGGTGCAGGCCTTCCCGAAAGGCCCGCGTTTGCCCGGTGTTCGGGGTGACCTCCAGGCGTCCCTGTGGTTGTACTCGCTGGCTTCGTTCCGCTTGCAGCCGTAGGGGCGGGACGGCCTCCAGGCGTGCCTGTTGTCGGACCCGCTGTCTTCGTTCTACCTCCAGTGGTGGGGGCAGTGACAGTGGGCTTGGATGTTGTCGGACCCGCTGTCTTCGTTCCGCCTCCAGTGGTGGGGGCAGTGACAGTAGGCTTGGATGTTGTCGGACCCGCCGTCCTGGTCCCACTGACATTCGGCTTGTTCGCGGTAGGAGCGGGGCGGCTCGCGGGCTTGGATGCCGTTGCAGCCGGCGCTCTGGCGGGTGCTTTGGCGGGCGCCGCGGCTCTAGGAGGCGGGCTCGCTGCTGGCTTCTTATTCTTATCTTCGGCTTGGGCTAATAATCCGACCGAGCACAATATGATGAGTATCTCCGCGACAAAACGGACCCAATGTCCCTTCTGAGTGCGCGATGCGTGCATGAGGCTCTCCTTTTCTCGTTGGCCTCTAGCGCCTTGCGCCAAACGGCCTGCTTACAAGAATCCTGAACAGGGAGGACTCGGGCGGTGCTGGAGCTATCTCCTCGGCAACCCCCGAATTGCCTGTAATTTCCTTTGAAACAGAACTGGATAGTACTCAATTTTCATCAATTACGAAAGGACAATGCGCGCAGGGAATTCTGTTATTTCTTAGGACGTAATCTTCTTATTAACAGCAAGATACGTGTGTTCATCCGGAAATCGTGGCCGAAACGTGCTACGTCATCAGGCAGCTTCCAATGCGTAAGACTCGGCATGGAATGATAGGGAAACTCAAGAACTGGCGGAGGATGCAGTCGCGAGCGAACCGTTCTCTGCCAAATTCCCTGCTAACAGGGAAAAATACAGGGAATTTTGCCGATTTCGGCCCGTCTAATTCGGCATTTATCGCTGTAAGCGTCTAATTTTGTTTAAGTTATTGGACCAATCACCAAATTTAAGAGTTGAATCGAACAGGGAATTATCAGGGGCGTATCAGGGAATTCGATTTCCCTGATGACGGGTTGCAGCGGGGTCTTGGTTCAAACTCGAATTGGTCAAAGTTCAAAATGGTACGGCACCGCTCCATCTTTCGTGGCTTCGCCGCTTTGGCCTTGCCAAGCCGCTCGCAGGCAATACAACACGAGCGATTCAGCGCTGAACAAGGAGATTCCTATGAAGCTCTGGCCTGGAATCGTAACGGTGACTTTGCTCGGACTCAGCGTGGCAGACTGTGGCGCAGAATTCAGCCCCACCCGCGAAGAAATTCGAAAACAACCCGGTTAACTGAGAATTATCTGTGGCCAGGAAACAGCTTCGATAGCCACAAAAGGCTATCGCCTAAACACTGCGTGAAAGCCCTTCATGGCCGGTTGCGCCCCACGCCAAATCCAGCCTTCTGGTCGCAGCCAATGCCGGCCCCAAACCTCTGGGTTCGTGAACAGCAGGTGAGCCGAACACTTGTCCAAATCGATATCCGCTGCAAACAGCACCGGGAGTTTAAACCGGACTGCGGCGCTTGCTGCTTCATCAGAAAGTTTGAAATGGAGTTCGAAAAGCTTCGTCGGCGCAGGGCAGAGGTGATTCGGCTGCTCTGCAACAAGTTGCGGTCCGGCGATGTAGTTCCTGTTGAGATCCTCTGAGGCGTCCTCGGAACGGCAAGAAGATCTGTGCTGCACAATCATCCAACGTTCTCTGCCCCAGACGAACGCCGCTGCACCCGTTCAATACCGCACTCCAGCTTGGCGACTGTGTCAGCGTGACGAGCTATCCGGAACTTAGGCGGTCGTCGGGAAGTTTCATTTTCCGGGGGCCGACCATCCGTTCAGGCCGTCGAATCTGCCACGAAGCCCGACAAGGGGCGCCTAACGCCACCTCGCGCCCGCCTAGTTGAAGAACGGCCAAAGCAAAATCTCACAAACGGATAACTGCCTAATAAGGCCGGTAGAGCCGCGGAAAGCGATGCTCACTTCGCGATCTTGCCATCCCGCTGCGGGTTCCCAAAAACCGTGACAAGGAACCAAGATCTTAGCTAAGATATCCCTCGAGATTTCCCACTCTTGAGTTCAAGGCCAATGCCGCTTTCTCCCAGTCCGCAAAATACTTTCGGACGTCGCGGCCAAGCGTCTACGCTCATGAACTGTCTTTTCAGTTTACGTAACCCATTTCTGCGTACGAAGGACTTGCTGTTTTCCGAGAAGGTCTTGAATTCAGAGTTTGGCAAATCCTGCAAGAGTTCCATGGCGGCTGCTCCCAGCACGAATGTTCCGGTTGCGCAGCGTCAGTGCGCTAATCATCATGCAGGACATCACGACAGCAGCTTTTCACACGAGTTTTAGAGACAGGGAGGATTCGAAATGAGTTTCGGCAAGAAGGTTACCTCTGCGGTTGCAACCGTTCTTTCAATAGCGATGCTTACCGTTGTTTACGGCTGCAATTCTAGCAAATCTACGCCAGCTCACATAGTTTTGCGCTTGGGACATGTGCAGACAATTGACACTCACTACCAATTAGCCTCTTTAGAGTTTGCACGGTTAGTGAAAGACAAAACGAACGGGAGAATTGAAATCGCCGTGTACCCGCAGTCGCAGCTTGGTGGTGAGGTGCAGATGACTCAGGCCGTGAGGACAGGTACGCAAGATCTGGCGATCATAGCGCAGGCGGTAGTAGAAAATACCGTGAAAGAATGGCAGATATTCGATGTGCCCTATCTGTTTGACAGCGTGGACCAGGCAAACCGCATATTACAAGGTCCAGTGGGAAACACGTTTATGAATATGCTTCCCCAACATGATCTCGTTGGCCTGGCATGGTTTTCTTGCCTGGAACGCAACGTCTTTACCGCCAATAAACCCGTCAGAACGCTCAACGACCTGAAAGGTCTTAAGATACGGGTTCTGCAAAGTCCCGGCTATGTAAACGCATTTCGCGCGCTTGGAGCAAATCCTACTCCATTGGCATACAGCGAACTGTATTTGGCGGTACAGCAGGGCGTTGTAGATGGTGGCGATACTCCACCCGATCAGTTTGTTAAAGACAAGTTCCTGGAGGTAGCAAAGAACTATTCGCTTACTCGCATCAATGACCAGGCGATAGTCTTCCTCATGAGTAAAGCAGTCATGGACAAGCTTCCTAAAGACGACCAAAATGCTATTCTCGATGCCGCGAAGCAGGCAGCCCAATACGATATAAAGCTATACAAAGACGACACCGACAAAGCGCTGAAAGAAATAGAGCAGAAGGGAGTTCACATTATTCACGTCGACACTAAGCCCTGGATTGAAGCCACGAACGCAATACGCGCTGATCTGATCAGCAAGATTCCCAGCGGCGAATCTCTCTATCGCGAAATCGTGGCGGCGAAAGCAGCAGCCGCGAATTGAATATCCTGGTATTCGCCTCTCCCTGTCGGAAGGGGAGAGGCGGGGCGTGAGGCGGAATATGAAGGCTGTAGTGCGCTTCTTTCATGTGCTTAGTGAGTGGATTCAACGATCGTTCTTGTTTGTAAGCTGTACAATACTGTGCGTTATGGTGATAGTTGGAGGTCTCGGAATCGTCTACCGCTTTGTTTTGAAAAGTTCCTTGTCATGGAATGAGGAGCTATTGGGCTATTTGTTCGTATGGCTGACCTGTCTAGGCGCTGCTATTGGCTATAAGCTCGGCGCGCACCCCTCCGTTCTCATCATGGTGGAGCGGTTGCCGGAGCGCCTGCGAAGCATCACGGTCGTCATTTCTGATCTGGTGGTATTCGCCCTGGGAGTAATCTTCTTGCTCTATGGCGGGCAAATGATCTTGCGAATGGGGGCGGAAACAGCCTCGTCGCTTCCCATATCGATGAGATATCCATATGTCGCCATACCCATTGGAGGGATGGCGCTGATCGTTCACTCTTTAGATCACATAATGGCTTGCGCGACCCGACGCGCGAACGACCGGCAAAAAGTAAGCAAGGAACAGCTATGGGAACGTTAGTTGTAGGTCTCGGTATGCTGGCGTTGGGCGTGCCGGTTGCGGTTACAATAGGCATCTGCGCTATTCTGGCACTTGCTATTTCGGGCACGCCGATTCTGGTTGTTCCCCAACAGTTTTTCGCGAATCTGAACAAGTTCGAGTTGCTTGCGATTCCATTCTTCATGCTGACAGGGGCTGTCATGGACACGGGTGGCATCTCGCGGCGGCTAATCGATTTTGCGCAGTCGCTGGTTGGGTTCGTCCGCGGCGGCTTGGGCATGGTAACAGTTGTTGCAAGCCTGTTCTTCGCGGACATCTCTGGTTCTGCAACCGCGGATACTGCTGCCATCGGTTCGGTCATGATTCCAGGCATGGTGGCGAGGGGTTACGCAGTACCGTTTGCCACGGCTCTCCAATCAGCCTCGGGTTCGCTCGGCCTGCTGTTTCCGCCCTCCATGTGTTCTATTGTGTACGCTTACGTCGCCAATGTCTCCGTTGGCAAGATGTTTATCGCAAGTTTTCTGCCAGGCCTTCTCGTGGCGGTGTCCTTCATGGTCGTAAATTACATAACCGCGATCAAGCGGAACTATTCTGCCGTTCAAGAGTTTTCATTGCGTACGATCTGGAAGTCATTCAAGAACGCTGCCTTCGCGCTCATAGCGCCGATGATTATTCTAGGCGGCATACTCGGCGGCTTGTTTACGCCGACAGAGTCTGGAGTAATTGCGGCGTGTTACGTAATCGTCATTAGGGAGACTCTGAACAAGTTCTCTGATTTCCACTGCTATTCGGGATAGAGTGAGACACAGCGGAGGACTTCGAGAGCGATGAAGCAACGGACACTGGCGATGGCGAACGGGTTTGAGCGGTA
>Ga0181533_1000235_pt1 | contig 72704 bp, 66 predicted proteins | sample PEATcosm2014_Bin_45_FD_119772 | JGI IMG/M metagenome (GOLD analysis project Ga0181533, IMG submission 119772) | Peatland microbial communities from MTU Mesocosm Facility, Houghton, MI, USA - PEATcosm2014_Bin11_60_metaG | ecosystem: Environmental > Terrestrial > Soil > Wetlands > Peat | place... | reverse complement strand
TCGATCAGAGTGTGAGTCAGACCACCTGTGGGCAACTGGCTCCGCTCATCCTCATGCGTCGATCGTGGTGTGGGTCAAGCCGCCTGAAGACAACCGGCACTTGAACACTGACAGTCCGAGTGGATGACCGTCGAGGGAGACGTCGGCCTCGAGGCGCTGGCCTTGGAGAGGGCGTCGTTGACCAAGGCGGCCTCACAGCGCCGGTCGATGGCCCAGCCCACCACCTTGCGCGAGTAGAGGTCGAGGACGATGCAGCAATAGAGCTTGCCCTCGGCAGTCGGGTGCTCGGTGATGTCGGTGAGCCACAACTCGTTGGGGGCGCTGGCGGTGAATTGGCGCTGAACGAGATCCTCACAGGTGGGGGCGTTCTTGAGGTTCTTCACCCCTCTGCGTGGCCCAGGCAGGCCTTTGAGACCGAGCTCACGCATGATCTTCCACACCAGCTTCTTATTGACGATGAGCCCTTGTTCGATCTCTAAGGCAGCCCGGATGCGCAACATCCCATAGGTGCCCCGAGAGCGGGCATGGATGTCGGCGATGGCGTCGGCCAAGAGCACGCGGCGGATCTCTCGGTCAGTCGGCCGATGGTGCTTGATCTTGTAGTAGGTCGAGCGGCTCAGCCCGACCACCTCGCAGGCCAGGCGTTCGGAGTAGCCCAGGTTGTTCAGTCCTCGGACAACCTGGTACTTGCTTTTGGGTTAACCGCACCCTCCTCGAAGAGGGCACTGGCCGCCTTGACTACCTTGAGCTCGGCCTCGAGTTCTTTGATGCGCCGACGGGCCGCCACGAGCGGATCGGCCTCGTAGCTCTTCGCCCCCGGCCGCTGCCCGGAATCGATCAGAGCCTGGCGCCGCCAGCGATAGAGCGTGTGGCCACAGATGCCGAGCTCGGCAACGAGGTCCTTTACTGCCTTGCCGGCGAGCATCCGCTCGCAGGTCTGACGCCGAAGCTCGGCGGGGTAATGCCTTGGCATATCTGGCTCCTGGTGGTCAGGGCCAAATTGTCACAAGGTGGTCCACTTCTTGGGGGAAAGGTCAGGAAAGTCCAGGTGAGTTGCTTGGAATCCCATCCCATACGTAGGAAACCGCGTCTTAAGGCCATTGTCGACTCAGCTGATCGTCACCGGTAACGTTCGCTCCACTGAGTCATCGGCCGACGGGATAGGTCAGTTCTTTATCCAGGCGGTTTGAGTAGCCCGATGATGTTCTCGAATGCCTTGGCGATGACTTCGCCGCCCGCGGGATTTGGGTCGTCACCAAACCCTTCTGCCTGGCCCGCTTGGCAAGTGATATCAAGGAGCGTGCATGCCTGCTCGACGGCAATGGGGATCTGTCCCCATGCCGACGCGACGGTTGTCGAGAGATCGGTCGACTGGAAGGCATTCTGAACATCCGCCACCTGCGCGCCTGCGGCTTCATAGGCGTTGCTGAGGAGGCCGTCCAGTTGGGTGAGCAGCGACACGCTCCCGACTGCGGCAGTCCGGTCAGCGCCGCCCGCCAACCAATCGCCAAGGAAGGGGTCGTAGTAGGTCATTCCGACGATCCGTGCAGAGGTGCCCACAGCCTGTCGAAGACCGGTGAGGATCGTATCGAGGTTGGTGACCATCGTTGCTTCGGCCTTCTGGATGCAGGGGGTGCTGGCGCTGGTAGCACTGGTAATGCACCCCAAGATGTCGTTTCCGCCGATGTCGATGGTGATGAGAGCGATAGAGCCTTGGTGCGCGTGAAGAAAACTCACCGCCTGCTGCTGTTGTGAGCCGGAGCCACCCATCGGGCCTTGCAGCATCGAGGTCGTAGTCGCTCCCGACTGGGCCAAGTTCACGAGTTCCAAACCGGGAATGCTTGCTACGTAATGGGAGGCGATGTGATCGGGGTACGAATCATTTCCGTTCCACACCGGCGCCGAGTCTCCCAGGGCCAGGTAGATCGGACCCCTGGCGCTGGCAGGCGGCGTGGAGTCGGCCGTGGTGCTCGGCTCTGTAGTAGTGGATGCAGTCGTCGGCGAGGAACCACCCACCTTCGTGGTCATCCCACAGGAGGTCAGGGCGGAGGCGACCGCCACGATCAACAGCGTCGGCACTGGGCGCAGCCAGCTAGATCCCTCCACGTGCGCATGCTGCCACGTTGAACTGCAAAGCAGCACCCCCAGTGAGTATTGAGCCCAACAAGCTGGCCCGGTCAGGACTACCCGGCGATACGGTTAGCCGATCTTCAGAAGGTCCACTACGAAGACCAGGGTGTCGTTGGCAGCGATGCCCGACCCGGGTGATTGCGCGCCATAACCCAGGCTGGGGGGGATGATGAGTTCGCGGCGGCCACCGACCCGCATGCCCAACACCCCCTTGTCCCATCCGGGGATGACTTGCCCCTCCCCCAGCGTGAACTGGAACGGCTGGCTGGTCCACGATGACTGGACCACTTTGCGCGAGGAATAGGTGGCCAGCACGTATTGGACCGTGACGTTGTCGCCTGCCGTGACCGCCAGGCCTGTCCCCGCGATGAGGTCGGCGCTCTCGAGCTGTGTGGGAGGAGTACCGGAAGGCACGATCACGGTGGGCGCTGTTCCGGCGGTGCCGGTCGGCGAGCGATCCTGGGTCGGAATGGAGGCGATCGTGGACGAACCACCGGCACCTGCATTCGAGGTCGCATTGGAGGCGGCCGCAGTCGTAGTGGTCGTCGTGGGCGAAGAGCTGCTGCACCCAGCCAGCACGAGGACCGATACCGACAGCAGCACTAGTGACCAGTTACGAAGACGAGACATGGAACATGGTCCCTTCCGACTACGAGGCAGCTCCATCGCGAGCACGCGATTCCGTCCAATGAACGGTAGCCGCCCGAGGACTGTGGCAGAGGACATCCGTCTTCAAGTGCATTGACCTCAGAGAATCAACCCACAAGGTGCGGTCCTGTGGAAACAGCTCCAAACTGCATGGATACCCGGGGATCTGCGGTCTCTAGTCGCCAACTCACGCACCGATCGTCAAGCGGCTTCCTTATGGGAGTCAGGGCGAGTCACTGAGTCGAGAATCCCGGGTACACGTCGGTCAGTAGGCAGATGTAGAAGCCCATGCGGAAGCCCAAACGTGCCACTCCGATGACGTACTTTCTCAAACCCTCGGGCCACTTTCCGGTGAAGAGAACCGCAAAGAAGGCGATCAGAAGGGCGATGGACGCGCCAATTCCAAGAACGACCAAGACGAAGTACACCGGAATCACGAGGAGCCACTTGACGAAGATGAGACCGCGGCTCAACTTCTCCGGACGCTGGAAGGAGAGCTTGGCAGGGTCGTTACCAGGATCGGCAGGGCCGCCGGGCAATCCAAAGGTCGGGTACGGCTCGCGCATGAAGAGGCAAAAGGTGCCGACACGCCACCGGTACCTCATCACGCCGACCGCGAAGTCGAACAGCCCTGGCGGATACCTCCCCGTGAACAGGATCGCAAACCACGCGATGAACGTGATGACGCCCAACACGGCGGAGAGAATGTAAATAAAGATGATGTGAGGAATGATCATGATCGGATTACCGATCGCCCGCCAGCGTGCCACGTTGAGTGGCGCATCTAGGTCCATCTGGACGGGGCCAGCTCTTGCAGGTGTTGGTGCCATGGGTGTTGTCATCGTTCCCTCCCGGACGTTCTCGGATGTCGTATCGATCTCAGCACCAATAGGAGCCCCCCAGACCGGCCGGTTCTGCTGACCGGAATCGCAGTGTCGCACGCTCTGCCCTTGCTGCGTTGGACCCCACCTACTCCTTCGAGTCTGGGGGTAGCTCCTAACGCGCGCCGCAACAAACACTGGTCAGTCGCCCCTAGTGCCGGTCGGGGGCACTCGCCAAGCACCTTGCCGTGTGCTTTGGTGGACCCATGGGAGACACGTACGTGCACGGCTACAACCAGCGAGAGAACGAACGCCTGCAGGATCAGGCGGGAACGCTGGTCGAGTTGCTACATCACGACACCCGGTACCCGTCCGGGAGCAGGGTCCTCGAGGTCGGCTGTGGCGTCGGCGCCCAGACGGTAACGCTGGCCGAGCGCAGCCCCGAGGCATGGTTCACTTCAGTAGACATCTCCGCAGACTCGATCGCCGAGGCCCGCCGACGGGTCGACCTGGCCGGACTCACAAACGTGGAGTTCCGGCAAGCCGACGTCTTCGCGCTGCCTTTCGCGCCCGAGTCGTTCGACCACGTCTTCGTCTGCTTCGTCCTCGAGCACCTCTCCCAGCCGGTCGACGCCTTGGCCGGTCTCGGCGCCCTTCTCCGGCCGGGCGGGTCCATAACTGTGATCGAGGGCGATCACGGGTCGGCCTTCTTCCATCCCGACGACCCTGCGGCCCACGAGGCGATCCAGTGCCTGATCGACCTACAACGAGAAGCTGGTGGTGACGCCCGGGTCGGTCGGCAGGTCTATCCGCTCATGGTCGAGGCCGGTTTCGACGCCGTCCGAGTCGATCCCCGGATGGTGTACGTGGACTCGAGTCGCCCCGAGCTGGTCGACGGCTTCACCAAGAAGACCTTCACGGCGATGATCGAGGGCGTCCGCGACGCTGCAATCGACGCAGGTCTGATGGAAGCGGAGACCTTCGACGCAGGCGTCAGAGCCCTCTACCGGACGACGGAGGCCGACGGTGTGTTCTGCTATACGTTCTTCAAGGGGGTGGGCCAGAAGCGACCCGCCTGACCGCAGCGGGCACCCTGCTGAACAGGACCGGAGCGGCCATCGAATCTTCACATAGCCGTGACGGTGAGTTCACCTGCGTAGGGCATCATGACCTTGATGCCGGTGCGAGCAGGTCAGTCCTCGTTGTCTCAACAAGTGCACGAGATGCCCCCGCGGCTGCGGATCGCGCTTGTGGCACACGAGAACTGCAAGCGTGACCTCTTGGAGTGGGCGCGCTTCAACAGGTCTTTGCTGGCAGTTCACTCCCTGTTCGCCACCGGCGCGACAGGCAAGCTCTTGCAGGACGACCTAGGGCTCGATGTCAATTGCCTACAAAGCGGTCCCCTGGGTGGCGACCTCCAGATCGGTGCCATGATCACGGGCGGCACGATCGACATGCTGGTCTTCTTCTGGGATCCTCTCGAGCCGCAGCCACACGATCCCGATGTGAAGGCCCTGCTGCGGATCGCCGTGGTCTGGAACATCCCGATCGCGTCCAATCGCGCCACCGCTGACTTCATCATCTCGTCTCCCTTGATGAACCAGCGTTACGAACGGCTGACGGCAGACTACGGCCGCGCGCAGATATGACGTGAACCTGCGGATCGGACGCTGATCGCCCACCGCTCGAGGTCGACACGTACGGTGGCGTAGCCCAAACGGGCGCAAAGGCCATTGGTTGGAGACCGCGTTCGCGTGCGTGGCAACGAATTGGCCGAGGAGTGCGACCCTGTGTCGTCGGTGGCAGACTGAGCTGTCCTGTTCCGACAGGGTCGATTGCCATGAGCCAGTTCAAAAAGTCCTCTGTGCTCCGTGACGTGGCCTCCGACGCGCCTACGACCGTCGAAGGCTGGATGCCGGATGCGGGTACGGGCGTGTCACCAGAGAGAGCCGATGCGCAGGCGGCGGAGCGCTGTGCCTGGAGCGTGGTGTGGCTCGGCGTCATGTCCGGCGGTCTGAGCGCCTGGGGGATGTGGGGGACATCCCCAACACTAACGGTACTGGCACTGGTGCTCGTCCTCGCCGCCATCGCCGGCATCTTCTTCTCGTGGCTGTCGAGGACTCCGCGGTCACGCAACTTCCAGCTACTAGCCCTCGCAGCTGTCGTCGTCTCGGTGGCGGCTTCGCAGTACGGCGTCATCCATACACGCCACTTCTACACAACCGACTCCGCCGCCTTCGACCACGTCGCCGCCCAGACCTTACTGCACGGGAGGGATCCCTACTCGTCGTCCATGTCAGCTGCGCGCAAGCTACTGGATGTCCCGGACCAGTACTGGACCTACACGGTCACCGGGGGTCACGTGACCGGTATGTCTTACCCCGCCGGCTCCTTCCTCCTCGTCGCTCCGGCAATGCTCCTCGGGTTCCGGCACCAGATCGTCGACTGGGTGGACCTGGTGGCCTGGCTCGTCACCGGGGTGCTGTTGTTCACGCTCCTGCCGACGGCAATGCGGTGGTTGGCGGGCCTGCTGATCCTCACTCCGTTGTTCGTGGGCATCTTCAGCTCCGGTGGGACCGACGCCACTTTCCTGCCGTTCTTGGTGCTCGCCGTCTGGCGCTGGGATCGTTTCGGTGGCGGTCGAAAGGCGGGTGTGGCCGGCTGGATCGGCCCCATAGCTCTCGGTCTCGCCTGCGCAGTCAAGCAGAGCCCGTGGTTCTGTGTGCCGTTTCTCATCATCGGTGTCGCCATGGAGGCACAGCGCGCCGGGCGGAGGCCGGCGCGCATGGCCGCTCGCTATGCCGGCACGGTTCTCGCCGTGTTCACTGCCGTCAACCTGCCCTTCATCGTCTGGCATCCGAGCGCGTGGTTGCACGGGTCGCTGACGCCGTTCGTGGAACCGTTGGTGGCCGACGGTCAGGGACTCGTCTCGCTGGCGACCCACGGGATCTTGAGGGGTGTCGACCTCACCGATCTGACCGTCTGCAGTGTCCTTGTGTACTTGACTGTCCTCGCTGCATTCGTGGTGAACTACCCGCGACTGAAACGCGTGTGGTTGGTGCTGGTACCCCTTTCCATGTTCTTCTCGGCGCGGAGCCTGTCGAGCTATCTCGTCGACTTTCTCCCAATCGCTCTTCTCGGTGCTTTCACGGTTGCCGGAGTTCGAGGAGAACGCCGGCCGGTGACCCTGGATGGACCCGCTAAACGCTCGAGACCGTCGTTGCGGGTAGCGGTGTGCGTAGTGCCCGCGCTTGCAGCGGCCGCAGCCGCGATCCTCGCCTTCACGAACCCCCCGCTCGAACTGACGGTGCGCCATGTCGACACCGCGGCCGGTGGCACAGAGCTGACGGCCATCACGTTGTCGGTACGCAATCTCACCGATGCCTCTGAGGTGCCGCACGTGCTGGTCACCATGGGGTCGCATCCAGCTGGGTTCTGGCTGCCTCACGACGGCCGGATGGAGTCGATCCCGCCCCACGCGGAGATGACAGTCACCCTGTACCCGCCGTTCGTCACCTATACAGCATCGAGCGGTGTCCAATGGTTGGTGGCGGCCTATACGGCGAACCCCAGATCGCTGAGCACGTCCGAGCTGCAGACGGGCCGTAGGCCCTGACCGTCGCAGAAGCTCTGAGCCGTCAGCGAGAGTGTCAGCCGACCAGCTCGGACATCGGCTCAGGCTCGAGCGGAAGGGCCAGTCTCTTCCGAAGGCGGTGCCACGAACCGGTCGGATCGCGCCATGTCTCCCATATCGACGCCAGCAGGCCGCACGCGACGGCCACCATGCGAAGGGCGCGGTTGAGTGGGAACACCGTGCGGAAGTACCAGGCGAAGACGCGAGCGTGGATCGACACGAAGTGAAGGGTGATCATCGCGTTCGCATAGTCGGCGAGGCCGGCTGCGGTGACCGACGCCAGCGTCCAGCCGGGCCAGCCCGCCAGTAGCCCGAACACGAACACCCACAGCATGTACTGGGGGGAGAACACCTTGTTCATCAGCATCATGAAAGCCAGAGCGGCGGCCGCGGCGGTGGCCACGGGAACACCTCGGAGCACCCAAAGTGCAAGCACCACGATCGCGGCGAGAACCAGCAAAGCGCTGACGGCATCGACGAGAGCGATTGGCCAGGCGGAAACCAGATGGAGCTCGAAGAGGAGCCCGACATCAGCGCCGCGGGTCGCGTTGAAGCTGAAAAAGTCGGCCCACCCTGCAAAGTTAGCCAGGGCGAACGGTAGGTTCAGGATCAAGGCGGTCAGCGTGGCGGTAGCCACCATGACAGCTGCGCCGCGCCGGGCGACGCGGTCGTCGCGGTCCGCGAAGCAAGCCACCACGCAAAAGACGAGCAGTATGAGGGGAAAGAACTTGCTGCACACGCCCAGCGACAGCAGCACGCCGGACCAGCCGTATCTCCGCCTGCGGAAGTAGTCCCAGCCGGCCAGCATGAAGAAGATGGCGATCAAGTCCCAGTTGAGCAGCGAGTAGACGAGCAGCAGCGGCGAGAGGGCGAACACCCACGCGCATCTAGGTGAGATTCGCCGGAGGAACACCACGCTGCCCAACGCACATCCGAGCAGTCCGATGCAGCTTGCCAGGAGATAGCCTCCGACGCCCGGCATCCACGCCGCGCACCACATGAACAGTCCGGTCAATACCGGGTACTCGATGACGGTGTGGACGTAGGGGAAGGCGTGGTTGGCCAGGTGATGGGCCCGATACAGGCTGAGAAGATCCGAATAGGAGAAATGGCTGTAGGCCCAGGCTCCGTACCCTGCGAGTGGTGGGTGGGTAGAGGTGACGGAGGCCGGCGGTCGAAGTCGCAGATACGACCACAGCACCCACCCGCTGGTACACAGCAGTTGCACACCCATCGACCGAATCCGTCTACCGCCGTTACCGACGGGCGGATCTGCGGTGGTCACCCCTGTCCCGAGGGAAGCACCCACTGCAGTGTTCACGTCCGCCTCCGGAGCTGGTTTCACGACACGTTAACCCGGAGCCCACCCGCCGCGACGTGACCTGCTACCGCAAGCGGACCCGTCACGATGCTGAGCGCGCAAGAGCGCGTGGCGCCTTACGGGAACACGGCAAAGGTGTCGACCGAGTAGACGGTCAACGCTACGAGTCCGACCATCGAGGCGATGACGGCGGCTTGGAACCACCTTCCGCGGAGGTGCACCCCGATCGCCGCGACCAGCGGGAAGGCGTCGAGGACGAGTCGCGGTCGCAGTCCCACCGGCGCCGTGAGCATCGCCGCGGCCGACACGGCAAGTCCGTAGAGAAGGAACGGGATCGGTTGACGGTCATGGAAAGCGAAGACGACGCCCACAGCCGCCACCACTGTCCCAGTCACGACGATGTTCATGTTCGCGGTGCTCGCCAACGGGTGGGTGACGAACCATGATGCGATGTGAAACGGATATGCCACCGACACGTAGCTGTGCCAACCGCCGCGTTCGGTAAGTCTCCACGCCCAGAAGTTTCCGGTGTGCCGCCAGAGCCAGAGCTGGTAACCGACGAATCCGGCCGGCGCGAGCACCGGCGCTGCTAGCGGACGCCAATCGCGCGTCCGGCGCAACTCGACCAAAGCCGTCCACAGGCAGCTGACCTCGAATGCAAGAGCCACCGGGGCGGCGGCTGTGGCGAACGCGCCGGCCAGGCCGGCGAGCACCCAGTGCCGGTGTTTCAAGGCCACTAGCCCCCAGGCCACCAGGGTGATGACGATGCCCTCCGCGTACGCCAGGCTGAAGACGAAGGTGCCGGGGAACAACGCGAACAGCAGCGTGGCGCGATCAGCCGCGTGCGAGCCCGCGTAGTCACGCACCAGGATCCATACCGCAACTACAGCGGTCAGCCCGGTGACGGTCGACAGCGTGACGGCCGTCAGCAGGAGTGAGGCTCCGCTCAGGTCCGCGAGCCATCGCGCCGTGAGCGGGAACAGCGGGAAGAACGCAACGGTCGTACCGGTGACGTGTCCGTGCACGGTGAGCAGATGCCGTGGCCAGCCGTTGGCTGCCGCTCGCACGAACCAGCGGGTGTCCCAGCGATCGACGGCACCGGCGAATGACAGATGCGCGATCGGCGCGGCCACGGCCATGGCTGCCATGGTGAGGATGCGCGAGATCGCATAGATGATCACAGGGCGGACGAGGGCCGGGCGGACGAGGGCCGGGCGGCGCCATCGGTGACGGCGGTGTGCGCGAATCGTCTGTCGTGTGACAGCCAGATCGGCATCGGCGCTCGTGTCGAGCGCCGTGTCGGATTCTTCGGTCAGGAGATCAGACAACAGGCCCCAGCATCACGGACGCCCAGCGACGTTGCCGCACGAGCCAAATCCCACCGGCGACACAGGCCCCAGCTACGACCAGGTATGCGTTCCCCTGCAACACCGGGGTTCCGCTCGGCCCCACGACGAGCATGGCGAGGGCCGCGCCCACCGCCACCACTTTCGAACGCTGGGCAGGCGTGGCCGCCAGCAACGACAGTCCCCACAGCAAGTACCAGGGCCATACGGTGGGGCTGGCCAGGACCAGCACGGTCAGTGCACAGCCGAGTAGCCGCACCTCGTCCATCCGGTGCACGTGTAGAGCCAACCACAAGATGGTGATGACTGCAGCCGTGGCAAACAGCGCTTGAGTGACGGTGATGGTCGCAGATCCACTTGCGTGAATGCCGACGAGACCGAGCACGTGGGAAAGCAGCGTACCGAGCGCCACCGACGGGGTGGGCAGTACTCGGAGCTCGGTGGGCGTTTGCAGCGCGGCAGGGCTCAGCCATGTCCAGCCGAGGCCTGACGACCAGGTGACCGCCACGACGGTAACTGCCGGCACGGCTAGAACCCGGGCGAGCACCCCGAGCCGTTGACGGCCGCCGGTCGAGCGCAGCCACCCGAGGCCCACGAACGCGATCGCGGCGGCTGCCGGAACCTTCACGGTCATGGCCAGCGAGCACAGGAAGATTGCCCCCGTCGGCTTTCCTTCACTCGCCAGTGTGAGGCCGGCGACGAGCAATCCCAGCATGAGCGCGTCATTGTGGCCAGAGGCGATGAAACTGAACAGTGCCAGCGGACTGAGCACCCCGAGCCACAGCGCCATCCCTGGCTCGGCACCTAGATTCCTGGCCAGTCGTGGCAGGAACCACATGGTCAATGCCACGCCGGCGAGCTCGAGGCCGCGCAGCGCGATCACCTCGGTGACAAGAGACGTCCCGAAGACCGAGGCAACCGCTCGCGTGGCCGCTACGAACAGCGGCCCGTACGGCGTCGGGGTGTGCCGCCAGACGCTGGCGACCGAATCGACGACCGGACCCGAGCCAAGGACCGAAGGCCCCACCGAATAGGGGTTCAAGCCGCTGTGTGCAATGAGGCCTTGGGCGATGTAGCTGTAGAGATCCCTGCTGAACAGCGGTGGGCCCAAGAGCAGGGGTATGCCCCAGGCGCCGAGAAGGAGCCACGCCTGGCGCGTAGTGAGCCGGCCAGCTCGGGCCCGCATGCCCACTACCGCCCAGGCCGCGACCAGGATGCACGCTGACAGGTAGAAGAGCATGCCCAGCGCCGACACGTCGTCGTGGGGTACCGAGAACCACCAGAGCGTGCCGCGCGGATCAGCGCCGACGCGGCTACCGAAGATGGCCAGTCCGGTGGAGCCGGCAGCGCCCACAGATGCCCAGGTCCATGGCGGGCGATGGAGGTTCCTCACCCGACAGGTCCGGTCCCCGGCGGACGCGGCTGGTGACGGCGATCCCCGGGCAAAGCGCACCGGTACCTGGTTTACCGGGCCCTCTCGAGCGCGGACGCGAGGATGTCGAGCCCCTCCTCTAGCAGCTCGTCGGAGATTACGAGCGGTGGGAGCAAGCGCAGGACGTTGCCGTAGGTCCCCGCGCTGAGCACGAGCAGTCCCCGTTCGTGGCACGCGCTGACCACGCGTGCGGTGGCCTCGGGATCAGGCGTCTGGCCGTCGGGGCCTACAAGCTCGAGCGCGACCATGGCACCGCGTCCACGTGCATGACCGACCGCTCCCACGGTGCGGACGAGCTTCTCGAGCCTCGCCAAGGCGATGTCGCCGATGTGGCGTGCCTTCTCGAGCAGTCCTTCGGACTCGATGATCTCGAAGACTGCCAGGGCTGCGGCACACGCCAGCGGGTTACCTCCGAAAGTGCCACCCAGCCCGCCGGGGTGGACCGAGTCCATGAGCTCGGCCCGCCCGGTCACCCCACCCAGAGGCAGGCCGCCTCCCAGGCTCTTGGCCGTCGTGACGAGATCGGGCACCACGCCTTCGTGCTCGCAGGCGAACCACGCGCCGGTCCGTCCCATGCCGGATTGGACCTCGTCGGCGACCAGGAGGATCCCGTGCTCGCCGCACCACGCGGCCAGTCCGGGCAGCCAGCCCGGTTCGGGGATCACGAAGCCGCCCTCGCCGGCGATCGGTTCGACGACCACGCAGGCGATCGCGTCAGCGCCGACGGTCGTTTCGAGGAGCCTGATGGTCTCGTCGAGCCGTCCCGTCCCGCGGAACGGATCCGAGTAGGGCGCTCGGTATATCTCGGGCGCGAACGGTCCAAAACCGTGCTTGTACGGCATGACTTTGCCGGTGAGGCTCATGGTCAGCAGCGTCCGCCCGTGGAACCCGTGGTCGAAGCAGACGACGGCGCTACGGCCAGTCGCGTAGCGCGCCACCTTCACGGCGTTCTCCACAGCCTCCGCGCCTGAGTTGACGAGGAAGGAACGCTTCTCGTGACCGCCTGGTGTGCGCGCGTTCAGCCGTTCACAGACCTCGACGTAGCTCTCGTACGGGGTGACCTGGAAGCAAGTGTGGGTGAACTGCTTCGCCTGCGCGGTGATCGCGGCGACAACTGCGGGAGCACTGTTGCCGACGTTCGTGACAGAGATCCCGGATCCGAAGTCGATCAGTCGGTTGCCGTCCACGTCCTCGACCATGCCGGCCGCGGCCCGGGTCACGAAGACACCCAACGTGGTTCCCACCCCTCGGGGGACGGCGGCCGCGCGTCGGCTTGCGAGCGCCTTCGAGGCGGGCCCTGGGATCTCGGTGGCGAGCCGGCGACTCGTGCTATTCGTCAGGAGACTGTGGTCCGGCCCATCGTGGTTCGGCACGGTCGGTCCTCGGGCTGGTCGTGGTCTGCTACGGGGCGACGGCGCTCATGACATGCTTGACTCGCGTGTAATCCTCGAGGCCGTAGATGGACAAGTCCTTGCCGTAGCCGGAGTGCTTGAAGCCGCCGTGCGGCATCTCGGCCACGAGTGGGATGTGGGTGTTGATCCACACACACCCGAAATCCAGGCGCGCCGACACCCGCATGGCTCGGGCGTGGTCGCGCGTCCACACCGACGACGCTAGCCCGTACTCGACTCCGTTGGCCCAAGACACGGCTTCGTCCTCGTCGCTGAAACGCTGCATCGTGATGACGGGTCCGAAGACCTCCTCCTGGACGATCTCGTCGTTCTGCTCGAGACCGGTGACGACCGTGGGCTCGTAGAAGAACCCCTTGTCGCCGATGCGCCGCCCACCTGTGTGTACCTCGGCGTGGTCCGGCAGACGCTCGAGGTAGCCGCTCACCCGTTCGAGCTGGACGGCGCTGTTGAGCGGGCCGACGTCGGCGTCGGCGTCGTGCGGCCCGCCTAGCTTTCGGCGGCGAGCGGCCTCGGTCAGCGCGTCGACCAGCTCGTCGTGGATCCGGGGGCCCGCGAGGACTCGTGTCGCCGCCGTGCAGTCCTGGCCCGCGTTGAAGTAGCCGGCAAGCGCGATGCCCTCTGCGGTCGCATCCACGTCGGCGTCGTCGAAGACGACGACCGGCGCCTTTCCCCCCAGCTCGAGGTGGACTCGTTTGATGTCGGCTGCCGCGGCCCTTGCGATCTCACGCCCGGCTCGGACACTCCCGGTGACAGAGACCATGCGTGGGATCGGGTTCTCGAGCAGCGCTTGGCCCATATCGCGGTTGTTCCCGCATACGACGTTCAGCACCCCGGGCGGGAGGAACTCGGCAGCGACCTGCGCCATGTACACGGTGCTCGCCGGTGTCGTGTGCGCGGGCTTGATCACGACTGTGTTGCCGGCAGCGATCGCGGGCGCGAACTTCCAGACGGCCATCATCATCGGGTAGTTCCACGGCGTGATCTGGGCACAGACGCCCACGGGCTCGCGGCGTACGAACGACGTGAAACCCTCCATGTACTCACCTGCGGACCGACCCTCGAGGAGTCGGCATGCTCCCGCGAAGAAGCGGATCTGGTCGAGTGTTGGCGGGATCTCCTCGGACGTCGTGAGACCTCGTGGCTTGCCGGTGTTGTGGCATTCGATGTCGACTAGCTCGTCAGCTCGTTCCTCGAGAGCGTCTGCGAACCGCAGCAGGGCCAGACTGCGCTGGGACGGCGTCGTGATCGACCAGGTCTCGAATGCGTCTTGGGCGGCTCGCAAGGCTTGTGCCACGTCATCGGGTTGCGAGCGCGGCGCCGTGGCGTACGTCTCGCCGATCACAGGGTCGACCAGGTCATAGGTGCGCCCGTCCTTCGCGTCGACGGGTTCCCCGCCGATGAAGTTCTGCAGTTCGCGTTCGTTGAATGCCACGAGAGATGCTCCTTTTCTCGGGTAACCGTGTGACACTGTCGCGCCTCAGGCTCGTCGCGCCCAAGGGTTTTGGTCCTGAGGCCCTCGGTGAGGCCCTCGGTGAGGCCCTCAGCCCCCGCCGGGCGTTCGTTCTTCGCAGGCCCACGGGGCACCGTGACTGTTCAGGGCCTCGAGGAAGGGATCCGCCGGCAAAGCCTCAGGACCGAGCACCCCCGTGCCGGACCAGGCGTCCGAGTCGAGCAGCTCGAGGGCCACGATCGGGTTGACGGCGGTCTGCCACACCACCGCCTGCGAGCCGAACTCGGCCATCGACCAGGCGTTGTCGACGACGTGATGGAGATAGACCTCTCGAGGGGAGCCGTCGGTCCCCGCTCCCTTGACCCACGTGCCTGCGCACGTCACCCCGGACATCGCCTCCCCGAGCGTGGCGGGGTCGGGGAGACACGCTGCGAGAAGGTCGCGGGGGGACACCTCTGCGTTGCCGACCCTGACCGGCGCAGTCGAGTCGAGACCGAGCATGTGCAGGTTCTTCAGCACTCCGATGAACTCGTCACCCAGGCCGTACTTGAAGGTGACCCGGCCGGCATCGATCCAACGGGGGATGAGCAGGACCTCCTCGTGCTCGACGTTGACGCATTCGACCGGTCCGATCCCGGCGGGGAAAGTGAACGTCTCGGGCTCGCTGAAGGGTTCGGTCGTGTACCAGCGCGTCCCCCTCTCCCAGACGATGGGCGGGTTCAAACATTCCTCGATGGTGGTCCAGATGGAGAACGTCGGCGCGAACTCATACCCCTCGACGACCAGGTTCGCACCATCGCGGACTCCGATCTCGTCGATGGACGAGAACAGGTGGTCTGCGGCGTAGCGGGCGAACACATCGGAGAGTCCCGGTTCCACCCCAATGCCGCAGAGCGCGAGAAGGCCTCGCTCCTTCCACTGTTCTGCCATGGCGAACTGCTCGTCTCCCAGCTTGACTCCGGGCTGCCGGTATGGATCCGTGGAGTGGGGATGCGACAGTGACATCGCCATGTCGAGGTAGGTCACCTCGGCAGCGAGCGCAGCCCGGAAGATCGGCATCACGAAGCGCGGATCGACGGCGTTCAAGACGGCGTCGATCCGCTCGCTCTGCATGAGGTCGACGATCGACTGTTCGTCACGCGCGTCCAGCTGAAAGGCGCCGAACCGATCACCGGCGCTGGCGACCGCCTGCTGTGCCCGATCCGCGTCGTAGTCCACCACGACGACGCGCTCGAAGAGATCCCACAGCGCCGCCGTCTTCGCGACCGCCGTGCCGACTCCACCCGCTCCGATGACCAGTACTCGCATCGTGACCTCCATCCTTCTCGCCATGGCTGGCGACCCCAAGTCAGTCTCCTCCAGCGACCATCCTTGCCCGGCGAAGGCCACCAGTGCCGAAGGTCCTACCACGGCCGAGGTTCCACCAGCTGGCAGTAGCTGGGTGACCCACTCTGGCGGCACCGACCACACCTGTTTGCTCGGGTGCGCCATTGGGACCTTCGACTCTGCCGGGCCCCGTGCCGTGCGTCGGAAGATGTGGCGATGGCGTCGAGAGCGACACCATCGGAGCAGCCGACCACGCGCCGTCGAGGTGCCGAAAGCCGGGTCAACGAGCACCTGAGCACCTTGCTGGCGAAGGTCGAGACGAAGAACCCGGGCGAGCCCGAGTTCCACCAAACCGTGCGAGAGATCGCCGAATCACTGCGCCCCGTGCTCGTGCGGAACCCCAAGTACGTCGACAACAAGATCCTCGAGCGGTTGGTGGAGCCCGACCGGATCATCAGCTTCGGTGTGAATTGGGTCGACGACCATGGGGAGATCCACGTGAACCGGGGCCTTCGGGTCCAGATGAGCAGCTCCATCGGACCGTACAAGGGTGGGCTGCGCTTCCACCCCTCGGTGAACCCGAGCCTGTGCAAGTTCCTCGCCTTGGAGCAGACGCTCAAGAACTCGCTTACGACTCTCCCGATGGGAGGTGCCAAGGGTGGCTCTGATTTTGATCCGAAGGGACGGAGTGAATCGGAGATCCGGCGGTTCTGCCAGTCCTTCATGACGGAGCTGTTTCCCTACATAGGGGAGTTCACCGACGTACCCGCCGGCGACATCGGCGTGGGTGAGCGCGAGATCGGCTATCTCTTCGGCCAGTACAAGCGCATTGCCAAGCGTTTCGCCGGCGCGATCACGGGTAAGGGGATCAACTGGGGCGGTTCGCACATCAGGCAGGAGGCCACTGGGTACGGAGCGGTGTACTTCGCGCGGGAGATGCTGGCCACGCGAGGCGATGATCTCGTGGGTAAGACCTGTCTCGTGTCGGGGAGCGGGAACGTCGCGCAGTACACGGTCGAGAAGCTCCTCCACCTCGGGGCGCGCGCCGTCACGCTCTCGGACTCAGACGGGTTCGTCCACGACCCCGACGGGATCGACCGTGACAAGCTCGAATGGGTGAAGCGCCTCAAGAACGATCGCCGCGGCCGGATCCGCGAGTATGCGGATCGGTTCCCCCGGGCGACATATAGAGCTGCATCGGCCAGGGGCGAGAGCGCCCTCTGGAAGATCCCCGCCGATTGTGCGTTCCCCAGTGCTACGCAGAACGAGATCAGTGCGAAAGATGCTGCGAACCTGGTAGAAAATGGTGTGAGCCTCGTCGTCGAGGGAGCCAACATGCCGACTGTGCCCGAAGGCGTGGACCGTTTCATTGCCACCGGAGTGCTCTACGGCCCGAGCAAGGCGGCCAATGCCGGCGGGGTGGCGGTGTCCGGGCTGGAGATGGCGCAGGACATGCAACTCTCCCAGTGGACCTCCGAGGAGGTCGACGCCCGCCTGCAGACGATCATGAAGCGCATACATGACACCGCGCGCCAGACAGCCGAGGAATTCGGCCACCCGGGCAACTACCTGGTCGGTGCCAACATCGCCGGCTTCGTGAAGGTCGCAGACGCCATGCTGGACGAGAGCCCTATCTGACATGACGAGCGTGGAGGCTCGAGCCGAGGCGCCGGTCGAGAAGGGGCTCAAGTCGGACGCGCTGAGCCTGGTCTCGAACATAGTGATCGGCGTCGCGTCCGTGGCACCCGCCTACAGCCTCGCGGCCACCCTCGGCTTGATCGCCGCCGCGGTGGGCATCCTCTCGCCCACGATCGTCGTGCTCGCGTTTGTGCCCATGCTCTTCGTCTCCATCGGCTACAGCGAGCTCAACAAGGCGGACCCCGATTGCGGGACCACCTTCACCTGGGCCACACGGACTTTCAAGTCTTGGGTCGGCTGGATGGGCGGCTGGGGCATCATTGCCTCGGACGTGCTGGTCATGGCGAGCTTGGCCCAGGTGACCGGCCAGTACGGGTTCCTGCTGTTCAATGCCAAAGGCATCGGGCACAACCCGACCAGCGACTGGGTGCTGCTCGTAGGCGTGATCTTCATCGTCGCGTTGACCTATGTGTGCTACCGGGGCATCGAGCTGTCGGCGCGTCTGCAGCGCCTCCTTCTCTCCGTCGAGGTGCTCATGCTCCTCGTCTTCGCGGTCGTTGCCCTCGTGCGCGTCGGCGTCGGAAGCGCTCCCGCGACCCATCTAGTACCGAGCTGGAGCTGGTTCAACCCCTTGCACGCTCCCTCCGTCACCAAGGTCGTCACCAGCCTGCTCCTCATGTTGTTCATCTACTGGGGCTGGGACACCTCGGTGTCGATCAACGAGGAGACAGCCGACCGAACTCGCAACCCTGGTCTCGCCGCCATCATCTCAACCGTCTTGCTACTCGTCACCTACTTCTTGGTGACCTTGGCGGCGCAGTCCATTGCCGGCGTCGGGAAGACGGGCATCGGGTTGGCGAACCACGCCAATCAGAGCGACATCTTCTCGGCGTTGGGAACTGCGGTGTTCGGTCATTCGTGGGTGGGGTCGGCCGGATCGCACCTGCTGATCTTGATGGTGCTCACCTCGGCTGCTGCCTCCACCCAGACGACCATCCTCCCAACGGCACGCACCACGCTCTCGATGGCCGTCTACAAGGCACTGCCCGACGCGTTCGGCAAGATGCACAAGCGCTATCTCACGCCGACCGTCTCGACAGTGGTGATGGGCGCTGTCTCGGCCGTGTTGTACGTAGCGTTCAATCACCTCGCCGGGGGCAACCTCATCCCTGACGCCGTGACTGCCATCGGGGTGTGGATCGCCTTCTACTACGGCCTGACGGGCTTCACGTGCGGCTGGTACTACAGGAAAGTGCTCACGCGCAGCGCGCGCGACCTGTGGATGAAGGGCATCCTGCCGGTGCTCGGGGGAGCGATGCTCTATTTCGCCATGGGCTGGAGCCTCTGGGCGGACTGGAACTACAACAACACCTTCGCGGAGAGCTACACGTCGTGGAAGCTGCCGTTCCCGCCGCACTCGGACGTCGGTGGGGTCTTTCTGATCGCTGTGGTCTCGGCGATCGTCGGCGTCGTGGTCATGGTGCTGTGGCGCTTCGGCGGTCCGGCGTTCTTCAAGGGCGAGACCCTGAACCGCTCCACCCCAACGCTCGTCCCGGAGGATGCCGGCAGCTGAGCCCACTGCCATCGCAGATGGCTCGACCTGCTAAGCATCGGGCGTGGCTGGCACTTGGGACCCAGCGCAATACGAGCGTTTCAAGGCCGAGCGGGCCGCGCCGTTCTTCGACCTCCTGGAGCTCGTCGTTCCGACCGAGGCTCCGAGGGTCCTCGACCTTGGTTGTGGTACCGGAGAGCTCTCCTGTGAGGCGCACCGCAGGCTGCGAGCGCTGAGCACCCTGGGTGTCGATTCATCGCCGACCATGTTGGAAAGGGCAATGAAGCACGAAGCCAGCGGCGTGGCCTTCGAGCTCGCGGACATGGTCAGTGTCTCGGCTCCTGGGTCCTTCGACGTCGTGCTGTCCAACGCGGCCTTGCAGTGGGTACCCGATCACGCGTCGGTCCTCGCACGATGGACCTCGCTGCTCAAGCAGAAGGGTCAAATCGCCGTGCAGGTGCCGGCGAACCTCGAACATCCGTCGCACACCATTGCGGCGGAGGTGGCAGCCGAAGAGCCGTTTCTGAGCGCCTTCGGTGGTGATCCCCCGCCGGACCCATTGTGTAACGTGCTAGCTCCCGAGGAGTACTCCCGGTTGCTCTTCGAGCTCGGCTACGAGCATCAGCACGTGCGCCTGCAGGTCTACGGCCACGTCCTGTCCTCGACCGAGGAGGTCGTTGAGTGGCTGCGGGGCACCAGCCTCACCCGCTTCGCCGCTCGACTTCGCCCTGAGCTGTTCGAGGAGTATGTCCTTCGATACAAGGCCCGGGTCTTCGAACGCCTCGGTGAGCGCACACCGTTCTTCTACCCGTTCAAGCGGATTCTTCTCTGGGGCCAGCTATAGAGAGGCCGTCGCGAGGCGATGAGTGCTAGCCGCAATCAGCCGTCGGCCTTTTCCTCTATCTCCGTGATCTGCGCCGAGGTGAACAGGTAGGTCCGCAGGTTTCGGTCGAGAACCGGGTCGTGTCGTCTCAGCCACTCGAGGATCATCGAGGCGTGTTCCTTCTCCTCGTCGCGGTTGTGTGCGAGCACACTCGCCAGGCTGGGGTCGTTGGTGGCGGCGACGCGCTGGTCGTACGCGTCGATCGCCTCCAGCTCCTCTCGTAACGAGATCAGTGCACGGTGACGGTCGACCGTCTTCTCGTCGAGCAACTCGCGTGCTTCATGAAGGCCCTCGCGTGCCAAAGTCGCGTCCTCCTTGTGCTGGGTGGTCAACCAGGCGATGCGTATCTCCCACCGCCATCAGCTACCTGTATACCTCCCTTCGCTGTCGGTATGTTCCAATCGCCGCTGGACGCACCGAGGGACCGGACGAGCCGGCAGAGCGGTCGCGGACATCCAGGTCGGACATCATTTGTTGGGGCGGTGCGTCGAGTGGCGGCAAGATCGGGCAGAATCGGTACGTGGTCGCGGGTGTGGGCGGTGTCGGCGGGCAGTGGATCATCGCCGCCAACCGGGGCCCGATCGAGTTCAGCATCGGGCCCGACGGCAAACGCATCCAGCAAAGGGGCTCAGGTGGGCTCGTCACCGCGCTGAGTGCTCTTTCCCCCCATCTCTCCGACAGCGTGTGGATCTGTGCGCCGCGCACAGAGGAGGACAGGGCGGTTGCCCTCGAGGCCCCCGAAGGCTTCTTCGCGGAGGGCGTCGACTCGGACTACGCCGCCAAGCAGCGAGTGAGGCTGCTTGTGCTCGATCCGGACAGCTTCGACCAGTACTACTCGGTGATCTCGAACCCGATCATCTGGTTCGTCCAGCACAACCTGTGGGACCTCTCCAACGCGCCGAACATCACGATCGCCGAGCGGGCTGCGTTCGAGCATGGGTACAGAGCCGTGAACGCGGCGTTCGCCGACGCCATCGTCCAGGCGATGCACGACCATGCCGGCCCGAGCACGGTGATGATCCACGACTACCACCTGTACTTGGTCGGTGGCATGGTGCGCCGGGCTCGACCCGACGCGACCCTCTCGCACTTCGTCCACGTACCTTGGCCTCAGCCCGATGCATGGCGAGTGCTACCCAGGTGGATGCGCCAGGAGCTCATGCTGGGCCTGGTGGGCAACGACCTTGTTGCGTTCCAGACCGAGCGCCACGTCCGGAACTTCCTCCTCACCTGTGAAGAGCTTCTCCAACTGCCGGTGGACTACACGAACAACTCCGTGTGGGTGAACGGGAGGACGGTGGCGGTCAGGTGGTACCCGATCTCCATCGACGCCGCACAGCTGGAGTCCTTTGCGAGGTCCGAGGCGGTGTCGCAGTACGAGCAGGCCCTCGAGAACGTCAGGCGTGAGCATCTCATCGTGCGCGTCGATCGCACCGACCTGTCGAAGAACATCCTTCGCGGGTTCCTCGCCTACGACAGGATGCTGGAGAAGCACCCGGACCTCGCGGGGAGGGTGACGTTCCTGGCGATACTCCAGCCGAGCCGTCAGGACGTCGCGGAGTACGCCGAGTACACCGAGAGGATCTTCCGGCTGGTCGCCGACATCAACTTGAAGCATGGCAACGTCGAGTGGCAGCCGATCGACTTGCGCATGGAGGAGAACCTCACCCAGGCCGTAGCCGCCTTCCGCCTCTTCGACGTGTTGATGGTGAACCCCGTGAACGACGGGCTCAACCTGGTTGCAAAGGAAGGGATGCTCCTCAACGAGCGCGGCGGTGTACTCGTGCTCTCCGAGCATGCCGGCGTTCACGACGAGATCGGGGCCTACGCGCTGAGTGTCCACCCGCTCGATATCGAGCAGCAGGCCGACGCGCTCCACGAAGCGATCTTCATGCCCGCCGCGGAACGTCGCCGTCGCCATGACGCGTGCGTCCGGGTCATCCGTCGCAACGATCTGGCTGAGTGGTTCACCACCCAGGTGCGGGACATCCGGGCCCTCGAGGCCTCGGAGGGCCGGGACCTCACTAGTTGAGTGGGTGTCGATCTCGTCGAGTTCGTGTTCGGCGCAACCGTCAGCTTGGTCACGAGCTTCATCCTCGTCTCGCGCCTCGAGCGTCTCAGTGAGCGCTTCGGGCTCTCGGAGGCACTCCTCGGTGTCGTAGCGGCACTGGCTGCAGACGCACCGGAGATCTCCTCCGCGGTCACCGCCCTCGTGCACAGGCAGCGCGCGGTGGGTGCAGGGGTCGTGCTCGGCTCGAACGTGTTCAACCTCGCCGCGTTGCTCGGTCTCGGCGCGGTCGTGGCCGGGTGGGTCGCTCTGCACCGGCGGGTCGTCGTCCTTGCCGGCTCGGTGAGCATGTGGATCGCAGCACTCGCTCTCGTGACGATTCTCGGCATGGTCTCTCCCGCTCTCGGGCTCGTTCTCGCGTTGGTGGTCATGGTGCCGTACATCGTCCTGCTAGGTACTCGAGGCCGGCGAGCGAGCTGGTTCGGTATGCCACAGCGCTGGGCCCTGTGGGTGCGCGCGGCCGTCTCCGAAGAGGAGCAGGAGCTGTACCCGGCCATTCACCCTCGCAGGGGAGGACCACTCGACGCGACTGCGGCTGCGGGGGCCCTATGTCTCGTCGTCGGGGCGAGCGCGGCGATGGAGAGGGCAGGCTCCGCGCTGGGACGCCACTACCACGTGCCGGACATCGTGGTGGGCGGACTTCTCCTGGCAGTTGTCACGAGCCTCCCCAACGCGGTCGCCGCCGTCTACTTGGCGGCCAAGGGCAGGGGGGCGGCTGCTCTCAGCACCGCCCTGAACAGCAACGTGCTCAACGTGGTGGCAGGGCTCCTCGTGCCTGCCGTTTGGCTCGGACTGGGACAGCCTCAGGCTCAGGGAACTCTGGTCGCGGGATGGTACGTCGGGCTCACGGCGTGCACGCTGGCACTGGCCTACGCCGGACGGGGATTGAGCCGCTTGTCCGGCTCGGTCGTGATCGGAAGCTACTTGGCGTTCGTCATCGTGCTTCTCGCCATCTGAACGTCCTCGCCGGGCCCGGCGAGGATCCGTCGGCCCCGACTACGAGGACCCTACGGCACGAGGAGAGTCGCCAGGCGTCTCGCCGTGATACTGAGACCGATCAGTCCCACCCCCGCGAGGTAGAGGGCGTGCCCCAAGAGCGCCCAGGACAGCACGCCGGTGTCCAACCCGCGAACCGCCCCCAATCCATGACTGCAAGGCGGTCGCACAGCTGTTCTGCCTCGTCCATGTAGTGGGTGGTGACCATCAACGTGACGTCTTGTTGCTTGAGGCGGGCGCTCGCGGATGACCCGGCGGGGGAAATCGAAGCAGCGTCCGTAGATCATGAGGTTGTCGAGCACAGTCAGCTCGAGGTCGAGCGTGTCCTCCTGGGGGACGGGCCCGATCGCTGTTGTTCGGCGCCTCGGGTCAGGTTCAGCCTGATCGGGCTCGTGCGTGTTTCACGTGTCGCGTCTGTTCCGCATCACTACGACGGGGCAGTGCGCGTGCGTGACGCAGTGCTCGCTCACGGATCCGAGGAGCATCCCCGCGAACTCCCCGTAACCTCGACTTCCCACCACTAGCAGGTCCGCTCCGTCCGACATCTTCACGAGCGCCAGCGCAGGATGTCCCTCCACGACCTCTGCCCGCACCTCCACAGAGGGGGAGGGGCCCAGGACCTCTTTGATGGTCTCGTCGAGGACTCGGCGAGCGTCGGCCTCGGGGTCGAAATCCTCCGGGTACGGCGCCACCCACCCGAGAGAGGTGTGGTACCGCCATGTGGACACGACCACGAGCCAGGCAGCGGTGAGCTCGGCTTGGCGTGCCGCCCATCTGAGTGCATCCTTCGACGACTCCGAGCCGTCGACGCCTACTACGATTCTCCAGCCTTTTGCGGGTTCCATCACCCGCAGGACTCGCAGTGCCCGAGGATGGCGAAATGATGCGGATCGATCATGAAGCCCAACCTGTTGCGCGCGGCGCGAGCCAACGGGCGGAACAGCTCGTCGGGTGCTTCGATCGTCACCGCGTCGACCGACGAGATGGCCAGGCTTCGACTTGGGGGTAAGGCGAGTGGTTTGCTCACGGATCCAAGTTTCAGGTCTCCTGGCTCAGTAGCGAGCGCACCTCTGCCAGGGTCGACCCTTCGTGGGGCACGGCAAGTTCGGAGGTTCGCAAGTCTTCGGGCGGAAGCAGCGTCCCCTTGCGACGGACCTCGCCGATCAGGCCGGCAAGCGTCACCGAGAACGCCGCCTCGTCGCTGCGCTCCATCGCATCGACTAGTCGAGTGTCGAGCTGCTCGATGGCAGACAGATCTGCGTCGGGGACCTCGTAACGCCCCTCGCCGAGGATGCGGACGATCATGAGGGGCTGCCCGTGTCAGAGGAGCTGCCTGTGTCAGAGCCGCCCGGGGTGCCGCCACCGGCGGGGAGCTCGCCCGAGCCGGCTGCGCCGCTTCCGATCTGAGCCTTGAGGGCAGCGAGCTCGGTGTCCACCTGGTTCTGCTGGGTCGTCGCCTCTAGCTCGCGCGCGATGTCGTCGCCCCCGTCTAGAGCATCCGGGAGCGCGCCGGTATCGAGCAACTCGTCGATCGCCCCTGCACGCGCCTGCATCTGGGCGATCTTGTCCTGGGCCCGGTCGAGCGTCATGCCGGCGCTCGCCATCGATTCGGAGATGCCCGACACAGCCTCGCCGATCCCGGCCTCGGCCTTCGATGCCGTGTAGCTGGCCTTCATCGTTTCCTTCTTGGTACGGAACGCCTCGACCTGTGCCTGGAGGCGTTTGGAGGTGGTCTCGAGCTGCTGCTGTTGCGTCTCCACCTGCTGGTGCTGGGTCCCGAGGTTCTGGAGCTGGTCGGCGAGCGCCGCACGCCTCGACAGCGCCTCTCGCGCCAGGTCCTCGTTGCCCTGGCTCAGGGCCTGCTTGGCCTGGTCTTGGAGCTTCTGCGCCTGTCCTTGGAGCTCGGTGGCCTGCAGCTCCAGGCGCTTCTTGGCGGTGGCCACGTCCGCGAGCGCCCGACGCACCTTGCTCAGGTTCTCCATCTGTTTCTCGTAGGAGAGGTCGAGCATGTCCACGGGGTTCTCGGCCTTGTCCAGTGCCTTGTTGGCCTTGGCCTGGACGATCCCCCCTAGCCGTTTCATCACGCTCATGTTCGTCGCGCCTTTCTCGTCGGTACCCGCCGAAATCAGAGCACGCCGGAGTCCTCGCGTCGAGACAGCCTCGTGGCGTTCGGGACTTCCGGCACTACTGGACCTCGCCCGTGTGGCTCAGGATCGAAGGAGCGCAGAGGAGCGGAGAGGGTCGAAGGAGCGCAGAGGAGCGACGCACGTGTCAGCGGACCGCCGGTCATTCGCACCATGAGCCCGAAGGCGTCTGGCGTCATGAGCGATGCCGACTCGTTGCTCTGGACGGTCGGGCGGGATCCGGTGCTGCGAATGACGGTCGTGGCCGTCGCCTTGCTGGACCGGGCGCCGCGATGGAAGAGGTTGCGGGTCCGAGTCGACGATCTCACGAGGATGCTCCCCCGTCTGCGCTCTCGCGCCATCCCGAGCACGTTCGGCTGGTGGAAGCCCCGCTGGGTGGAGGACGGGCGTTTCGACCTCGATCTCCACCTCCGACGAGTACGTGCGGCACCCCCGGCGCGGCTTCGCACGGTTCTCGACATGGCTCAGGCGATGGCCACCACGGGGTTCGACCCGCAGCTTCCGCTGTGGGAGGTCGTAGTGGTCGAAGAGCTCGAGGACGGCAGGGCCGCGGTGGTCGTGAAGTTCCACCGTGCCCTTGCGGACGAGGTGGGTGCAATCGCGGTGCTGGTGCACCTGCTCGAAGGCGAGCGACATCCTCTTCGGCGTGAGCGCGAACCGGTGCGCGACATGCGTCTTGCAGCGAACGCGCCGCCGAGCCCTTACAAAGACGGTGTACGTGCGGTCGCCGGGCCCACGTGGAGGGCGGACGAGCTGTTCTCGAAGGACCGGACTTCGGGGCCGAGCGCGCGGCTGCCCGGTCTCCTCGAAGCCGTCGCCGGAGCTGCGGCGCGATTGGTGAAGTACCCCTCTAAGCGAGTCGCAGGTGCGCTTGCCGGCGCGGGCTCGATCGCCGAGCTGCTGGCTCCTGGTCGGCGGCCGCTGTCTCCGCTGATGTCGGGCCGGAGCATCGCGCGGCAGTTCGAAGTCATCGACCTGCCGCCAGGGGCGTTGCTCCGAGCTGCAAGGGCGGCCGGGGGCGCTCGCAACGACGTCTTCGTGGCAGGGATCGTGATGGGCCTCCGGCGCTACCACGAGCTGCACGGCACCACGGTGGACCGCCTGCGCGTGCTGATGCCTGTGAGGGTGCGTAGCGGGAGGCACCCACTTGCACGCGACCATTTCGTACTGACTCGATTCGTGCTGTCCGCGACTGGCGACGCCGCCGCTTGTGTGCGCGAAGTGCATCAGGTCGCGCGCAAGTACGAGCGCGACCCCGCTCCGGTGCTGAGCGATGCGCTCGCCACCGGCTTGGAGCTGTTGCCGCCGCAGTTTGCCACCGTCGTATTGGGGTCGATGCTCAAAGGAGATGACTTCTGCGTCACGAACGTGCCCGGCCTAGCCTCCGAGACGTATCTCGCCGGCGCGCGAGTAGAGGGGCTCTACGCTTTCGCCCCGCCTTCGGGGGCCGCGATAAACGTGTCGCTTGTCACGCCCGCCGGGCGTGAGACCGTGGGTGTGAGCCGTGATTACGTGGGTGTGAACATAGACAGCGCGGCGGTGCCCGACGGCTCGAAGCTGGTCTCGTGCTTGGAAGCGGGCTTCGAGGCGGTTCTCTGTCTGACGTCGTAGCGGTGAGCCGAAGTAATTGCGTTACCGAGCGCGCTTGTCGGCGTCTGGCGTGCGCCTCTTGGCGAGTCGGCGACGGATCTCGCTCGGGTACTCAGGGAAGTAGTCGGCGATTTGGTTCAGGCTGAAGCGACGAAGGATCGAGGTGGCCGACTCGCGTTCCAAGAGGAATTCGAACGACGCGCGCACGAGATCGTCGACTGCCACATGTCCGCAACCGAGCGCGGCGGGAAGCTCCACGGGCACGCTCACGAGATGCCTGGTCGCGCCCGGACCGCTTCCTACGGCGACGCTGAAAGTACCGTCGGGCTGGTGCTCGACAGAGACCTGATCCATGTCATGCACGCTAATCACGGCATGGGGCCGTGCGCATGAGGCGAGGACTTCGCCTCAGGACTGCGGGTTCTTTCCGGCCGTCGTGACCGGAGCTCAGCGGTTGCCTGGCGGGTGGGCGCAGTGGTTGTCTTGGTGGGCAGGCAAGCAGATAGGTGACGCGCATGGAAACGACGGAGATCCGACTCGACACTTCTCGCCGGAGTGTGGTCGACCTGACCGACGAGGTGGAGGAGTTCTGCGCCGGCTGGGGTGACGGGCTCTGCTCGGTGTTCGCGCCGCACGCCACCGCGGGGGTCGCCCTGATGGAGACCGGTTCGGGATCCGAGGAGGACTTGGTGGCCGCGCTCGAACGGCTTCTGCCACGAGACGAGCACTATCGTCATCGCCACGGTGCAAGGGGTCACGGAGCTGACCACCTCCTTCCCGTCGTCGTGTCACCCTCTGTCGTCCTGCCCGTGATCGGCGGGCGTGTCGCTCTTGGGACGTGGCAGCGCGTCGTGCTCGTCGACTTGAACGCCGACCACGTCCATCGGCGCGTCCGGCTGAGCTTCGTAGCCGGCTGAACCGGTAGCCGGCTGAGGCGGTAGCCGGCTGAGGCGGTAGCCGGCTGAGGCGGTAGCGGGATCCGCACGGTGCACGGATCACGCGATGTCCACTATTGGCCGATCAGGGGATGCCAGACTACGGCGCATGGAGACGCGTCCGCTCTCCGCCGTGGTGCTCGCGGCCGACGAGGGGACGAGGATGCGCTCGGAGCAGCCGAAGACCCTCCACCCGCTATGCGGCCGTCCGATGATCCTGCACGTGCTCGACGCTCTCGCCAGGCTCCCGATGAAAGAGGCGGTGGTGGTCGTCGGTCACCGCGGCGAGTGGGTCCGTAAGGCAATCGCCGACGATACCCCGTCTTCGCTCTCGATCGAGCTCGTGGAGCAACCCGAGCATCTCGGAACCGCCGACGCGTTGGCGGTGGGGCTCACCGCGTTACCCGAGGCGTTGGCCGACCAAGATGGTGACGTTGTCGTGGTGCCCGGTGACACTCCTCTCGTAAGGCCCCGGACGCTCGCCGCGCTCGTCCGTCGCCATCGCGCGTCAGATGCAGCGGCCACGTTGCTCACCGCGCTGATCAGCGACGCGGCCGGCTACGACCGCGTCCTGCGGGACAAGGACCAGGCAGTGGTCAGGGTCGTAGAGGACACCGACTCGAGTGAGGAGGAGCGCTACACGGACGAGGTGGCCACGGCGATGCACTGCTTCAGGCTTTCGATGCTGGCCCCGGCCCTGAGGCGCCTGCGGTCGATCGGGCCGGCGGCCGGGCACTCCCTCGCAGGTGTCTACGCAGTGCTCTACGACGCTGGCCACAGGGTCGACTCCCTGGCGCTGACGGACCCTATGGAAGCGGCATGCGTGAACGACCGGGCGCAACTCGCCGTTGCCGAGGCAGAACTGCGCGACCGGATCAACGAGAGGTGGATGCGTCGCGGGGTCACGATGTGGGACCCAGAACGCGCCTACGTGGATGTCTCTGTGCATCTCGAGCCGGACGTGGTCCTGCTGCCCGACGTGGTGCTGCAAGGGCGGTGCACGGTCGCCTCGGGCGCCGAAATCGGGCCCGACAGCCGGCTGGTCGATACCGAGGTCGGCGAAGGCGCCGTCGTGACGGCCAGCAGCGCGCAGCACGCGGTGATCGGTGCGCACGCGCGTGTCGGCCCCTTCGCCTCGCTGGGCCCCGGAGCGTGGGTCGGACCCGCCGAGGTGGTAGGCCCGTTCACCCACATCGGAGCGCGTTGGCACGAAGCCCGGGGGGCGCTCGACTGAGGGCTGCTCCACCCGAACCGGCGTGGAGGTGCCTGGTAGCGTCGGTGTGATGGAGTCCGTGTCGCGCCGACGTCTAGAGCTCGTCTCCGGGCGTTCCCACCCCGACCTAGCCAAGGAGATCGCCACCCACCTGGGGGTCGAGCTCGGAGAAGCGAACCTGCGCGAATTCGCCAACGGTGAGGTGCACTGCCGCTACGACGCGTCGTTGCGCGGAAGCGACGTGTTCATCGTGCAGACCCACTGCGGTCCGGTGAGCGAAACGCTGATGGAGCAGCTGATCATGATCGACGCCGCCAAGCGGGCGTCGGCCAAGCGGATCACTGCGGTGTGTCCCTACTACGGGTACGCACGACAGGACCGGAAGGTGACCGGGCGCGAGCCCATCACCGCGAAGCTGGTGGCCGACATGCTCAGCGTGGCGGGGGCCGATCGCGTAGTGAGCGTCGACCTGCACTCGGGGCAGATCCAGGGCTTCTTCGACGTCCCCTTCGACCACTTGACGGCCATGCCGGTCCTCGTCGATGAGCTCAGGCGGCACGGCACGGCCGACCTCGTGGTGGTGTCTCCCGATGCCGGGCGGGTCAGGGTGGCTGAGCGCTTCAGCCAGCATCTGGGCGCCGATCTCGCCTTCGTGCACAAGCGCCGTCCCCGTCACGCGAGCGACCTCGTGGAGGCCCTGGACGTGGTGGGCGAGGTACGGGGGCGCCGCTGCGTCATCGTCGACGACATGATCGACACCGCGAGCACCATCTGTGCCGCCGCCGAGCTGCTGGCAGAGCGAGGCGCCTCCGAGGTGTGGGCGATGGCGACCCATGGGGTGCTGTCCGACCCCGCGCTCGAGCGTCTCGAGAAGTCACGGCTGTCGCGGGTGGTGGTGACGAACACGCTGCCGGTGCCCGAAGAACGCAGAATCGCGAAACTCGACGTGATCTCGGTGGCGGAGCTCATAGCGGACGCCATCGACGCGGTGTTCGAGCGCACGTCCGTCTCGGAGATCTTCGGAGGGGACAACCTGGTCTGAGCGGCCCGCGTCGAGACCGGTCGACCGGTTGCTCACCGCCGGCGGTGAGCGAGCTGATCAGGGAGGATATGCTGTCGTCGCGCGTCGAGTCCGTCCGGCCGGCGCGATCTGGCACGTAGTCCCTGCGAGGAGCACGTTCGTGGCCGAGTTCATACTGTCAGCCGAGCCCGGTCGTCCCATAGGCAGCCGTCGCGCGAGGCGCCTGCGGGCAGAAGGCCGCGTGCCCGCCGTCGTCTACGGCGAGGGGATGGACGCGGTGCCCGTCACGGTGCACGCGCGTGATTTACGTGCCGCTCTCAGCACCGAAGCAGGGTTGAACGCCCTCCTGTCGCTTCGCGTCGACAGCAAGCGGTACCTCACCATGGCTCGCGAGCTCCAGCGCCACCCTGTGCGCGGAACGGTCATCCACGTCGACTTCCAGGTCGTCGACCCCGAACGCGTGATCTCGGCCGAGGTCCCGATCTCGCTCGTGGGCGAGACGGTAGAGCTTCACCGTGCCGACGGGGTGCTCGACCAGCAGCTGTTCGGCTTGCCGGTGCGGGCCCGGCCGGCGGACATCCCCGCTCACCTGGAGGTGGACGTCTCGGCAGTGGTGATCGGGTCGGTGATCCGCGTCTCGGAGATTGCCCTGCCCGAAGGCGTCACCACCGACCTCGACCCCGAATCCATCGTCGTGGCAGGCCAGCCCCCGAGGGTGCAGGAGGAGGAGGTTGCAGAGGCAGAGGCCGCAGAGGCAGAGGCCGCAGAGGCGGAGGCCGCGGCCACAGAGGGTGGGGCTCGAGAGGGAGAGGCTGCTCAGGCCGGTGGCGGCGGAGGCGGTGCAGGTGGTGCCGGCGGCGCCGGCGGCACCGGTGGCTCCGAAGAGGGCTAGACGCTGCGACGTGTCTTTCGCACGCCCCGGGCCGGGGTTCGTGCCGACCTGCTCGTAGTGGGGTTGGGCAATCCGGGCAGCGAGTTCGGGCGGAGCCGCCACAACGTGGGCGCAGAGGTCGTCACGCTCGTAGCGAGTCGTCACAAGGAACGCCTGCGAACCGAGAAGGGGACCCACAGCGCAGTCGCCAGGACCGAAATAGGGGAGAGGGCGGTCGTCCTGGCGATGCCCAATACCTATATGAACGACTCGGGTCTTGCGGTTCGTGCTCTTGCTCGGCGGTTCGGGATCGATGATGTGTCACGCATCGTGGTCGTCCACGACGAGCTCGACCTGCCGACCGGCCGGGTGAAGATCAAGTCGGGCGGAGGCACAGCAGGCCACAACGGGCTGGAGTCGGTTCACGCCCACCTGCACGACGACTCGTACTTGCGGGTCCGCATCGGAATCGGGAAGCCGCCTGGGCGCCAGGCAGGAGCCGACTACGTGCTTCGCCGGCCCGGCCTGTCCGAGCGCGAGAAACTGGACGTTGCCGAAGAAGTGGCGGCAGACGCGGTCGAGACCATCGCCGTCTCGGGGGTCTCAACCGCGATGCAGCTGTTCAATACCGAACCCGAGACCTGAAATGGTGAGCCTGCGCTCGCTTCCTTCTCTTCTTCGGCGCGAGCCCGTCATGCTCGACGTGCTCAGTGCCGCGACGGGCGTCCTGGCGGTGCCCGAGGCCGCCACCGCGTTCGTGCTCGCCGGGCTCTGTACCCTCTCGCAACGTCGTCCGATGCTCGTGGTGACGCCCACCCTGTCGGGCGCAGAGCACGTGGTCCACGACTTGGCGGCCTTCGTCGGAGACGAAGCCGTGGAGCTGTTTCCCCCTTGGGACACCCTTCCGTTCGAGCGAGTGAGCCCCGAGATCGCCACGATGGGCCAGCGGCTGCGGCTGCTGTGGCGTCTCGGTGCGACCGGCTCCGTCACCGCGTCTTCGGAGCGCGAAGGCCCTCCCCCCTCGGTGGTCGTGGCTCCGGTGCGGGCGCTGCTCCAGCGGCTCGGGCCCTCGGGCGAGGCCGCCGCGCCGGTAGAAGTCACAGCGGGGGCCCGCCTCGACCAGAGCGAGCTCGTCGCCAAGCTGGTCTCGCTCGGCTACCGCCGCGAGTACCAGGTGGAGCACCGTGGCGAGCTCGCCGTTCGCGGGGGCATCGTCGACGTCTTTGCATCGACCTCGGACATGCCCGTGCGCATCGACTTCCTCGGAGACGACGTCGAACGCTTGACCCTCTTCGACCCCGGCGACCAGCGGTCGGTGTCAGACCTCGAGAGAGTGGATCTTCACGGATGTCGCGAGCTGCTCCCGTCGGATGTTGTGCGCGCCCGTGCGCGCGAGCTCGTTACCCGCGAGCCGTGGGGCCGATCACAGTGGGAGCGGATCTCCGACGGCCAGCTCTTCGATGGGATGGAGTCGTGGACGGCGTGGCTCGTCGACGACGAGCAGGTGCTCCCCGACATGATCGGACCTGCGGGGAGGGTCGTGTTGGTCGATCCCAGGCGCATGCGGGACCGTGCGCGCGAGCTCAACGACGAGGAAGCGGCCCTGGCGGATGCCCTCGCCGTCACGTGGGGCGTCGTGGAAGGTGCCCACGACGGTGCGCACGCCCGGTTCCCTCGTTTGCATGTCGCATACGACCGGCTGCTCGCGCGCTGTCGCGCCCCCGTGCTGAGCGTGCTACCGGTGGCCGAGGGTCCCCAGACCCCCGCTGTCGGCGCGACGGCATGGGAGCCGCTTCTTGCCGACCGTGCCGCGTGGGCGCGCAAGCTGAGCGCTCTGGTCGCCGAGGGCTGGTCGGTGACGGTGTGCGCGGACAGCGACGGCTCGGCGGCTCGACTCTCCTCGGTGCTCGCGGAGGAAGGATTGTCGGTCCCGGTCCTCGGAGCAGCCGGCGCGACGGAACCGGATCTCACGGCAAGAGGCATCCGGGTCGTAGTAGCGGCTTTGGAGCACGGGTTTCTGCTTCCTAGCGCGAAGGTGGGGGTTCTCGCCGAGCCGGACGTCACGGGACGAAGGCACGCGCATCGCCCTGCTCGAGCGCGCGCCCGCTCGACGGAGGGTTTCTTCGACGACTTGGCCCCTGGCGACTATGTCGTGCACCGCCAGCACGGCGTGGCCCGCTACGCGGGCATGGTTACGCGCACGGTCAACGGGGCCTCGCGCGACTATCTGTTGCTCTGCTACCGCGGGGACGACCGGCTCTACCTTCCCTCGGACCAGATCGAGGCGCTCACCCCTTACAGCGGCGGCGAGGCACCGTCGCTGAACCGCCTAGGCGGCTCGGAGTGGCAGCGCACGCGGGCGAAGGCGCGTGCCGCGGTGCACGAGGTGGCTGTCGAGCTCGTAGAGCTGTACCGTCGCCGCCTCCAGGTGCGCGGGCACAGTTTCTCGGCCGACACCCCTTGGCAGCGCGAGCTCGAGGATTCCTTCGGGTTCCTCGAGACCACCGACCAGCTTCGTGCCATCGCGGACGTGAAGGCCGACATGGAGCTCGACGCCCCCATGGACCGCCTGGTGTGCGGCGACGTCGGTTTCGGCAAGACCGAGGTCGCGGTGCGCGCCGCGTTCAAAGCCGTCCAAGACGGCAAGCAAGCGGCGATCCTGGTTCCGACCACGTTGCTGGCACAGCAGCACACCCAGACCTTCATGGACCGTTACTCGGGGTTCCCCGTGAAGGTGGAGATGCTCTCGCGCTTTCTCACCCCTGCCCAGGCGCGCGCGGTGGTGGCGGGACTCGCTGCCGGCTCGGTCGACGTGGTCATCGGGACGCACCGCATGCTTGGTGCCGACGTGCGGTTCAAGAACCTGGGACTCCTCGTGGTCGACGAGGAGCAGCGGTTCGGCGTGAGCCACAAGGAGGCGATCAAGGCGATCTCCGACGGGATCGACGTGCTCACGCTCACGGCCAACCCGATCCCGCGAACCCTGGAGATGGCGCTCACCGGGATCCGCGACCTCTCTCTCATCAACACGCCTCCGGCGGCGCGCCAGCCGATCCTCACCTACGTGGGCGAGTTCGAGGAGCCGGCGGTGGTGGAGGCGATACGGCGCGAGCTGTTGCGTGAGGGCCAGGCGTTCTTCGTGCACAACTGGGTGCAGAACATCGAGGCTGTCGCGGCGCGCCTGCGGACGCTGGTGCCCGAGGCCCGCGTAGCCGTGGCCCACGGGCAGATGGACGAAGGTTCCCTCGAGCAAGTGGTGCTCGACTTCTGGGACAAGCGCTACGACGTGCTCGTGTGCACCACCATCATCGAGTCGGGCATCGACATGCCCACGGTGAACACGCTCGTGGTCGATCGGGCCGACCGCCTGGGTCTGGGCCAGCTGCACCAGCTGCGCGGCCGTGTGGGCAGAGCGGGTCAGCGTGCCTACGCCTATTTGTTGCACCCGCGCGACCGTATCCTCACCGAGGCGGCCTACGAGCGCCTGAGGACGATAGGTGAGCAGACGGAGCTGGGGAGCGGCTTCAAGATCGCCATGCGCGACCTCGAGATCCGAGGCGCCGGGAACCTGCTCGGGCGCGACCAGTCGGGACACATCGCGGCGATCGGTTACGACCTCTACGTGCAGATGGTCGCTGAGGCGGTGGCCCAGATGAAAGGGGAGCCCCGTCGCCCGCCCGCCGAGGTGACCATCGACGTGCCCTCCGACGCGCACCTGCCGGCCGAGTACGTGGCTCGAGAGGACCTGCGCCTCGAGGCCTACCGGCGCCTGGCGTCGGTTTGCGAGGAGACCGAGGTCTCCGACGTCCGCGCGGAATGGCTCGACCGTTTCGGCCCGCTGCCCGAGCCTGCCGAGGGACTTCTCGCGGTGGCCCGCTTGCGCGTCGAGTGCCTGCGCAGCGGGGTCCGCGAAGTCTCAGCGACGCCTTCGCGACCCGGACAGGCACCAGCCGCGCGCACCGTCTCGGGGACCGCACGCCGAGGCTTCATCGCTCGTCTGTCCCCGCTCGAACTGCCGGCGAGCGCTCGGGTCAGGCTGCGCCGCTTGCGACCCGAGGCCGTGGTGAAGTCCCAAGCGCGCCAGCTGGTGGTCCCGTTGGACCGAGGCGAAGACCCCGTCGAGGCCCTCACGGAGCTGTTGCGTCAGCTCGTGCCAGCCCCGTCGAGCTCAAGGTCGAAGGCCGAGGACCGCGGTCGTGGTGCAGATGAGCCGGACGGCGAGACGACGGTGGGCGAAGAGCTACGCGGACCCGGATCGTCGGCTGCAAGGGCGCGCCGCTAGCATGCCGGGATCCGTGAGACGGCCGGTTCCTCGTCGTCCGCCGGTGGCTGACTCCGCCGCCGCCGAGCTCGCCCGGCTCGAAGAGCTGGTCAGGACCCTTCGGGCCCGCTGCCCTTGGGACCGTCGCCAGACCCACGTCTCGCTCGCGCCACACCTGATGGAGGAGGTCTACGAGGCGCTCGAGGCCATCGAGGATCTCGGCTCGGCAGAGCCCGCCGTCCCCTCCGAGCTCATGGCTCATCTCGAAGAGGAGCTCGGAGACGTGCTCTTCCAGGTGATCTTCCATTCCGTGCTGGCGGAGGAGAAGGGCCGGTTCACACTGACGGACGTGGCCAGGGCGGTCCACGACAAGCTCGTGCGTCGCCATCCCCACGTCTTCGGCGACGTGCGCGTGAAGACCGCCGAGGACGTGGCAGCGCGCTGGGAGGTGCTCAAGAGATCCGAGAAGCCGGGCCGGAGAGCGACGGGCGGGATCCCCGACGCGATGCCTGCCCTGGCAGCTGCGGCGAAGCTTCTTCGCAAGGCCGAGTCGCTGGGCATGGACCTGCCCTTTGCGGCCGAGCGGCGTGCCACGGTCGTGGCGAGCCTCGAGCACCTGGAGCGTCTCGGCGATCAGCGAAGCTCGGAAGAGGCGGAGGATCTCGATGTTCCTCGGGGCCCAGCGTCGAAAGAAGCCGAGGTCAGCTCTTCGCAGGAGGTCGAGGCCGTGGGCGAGCTGTTGCTGGCGGTCGCCGACCTGGCGCGAAGGATCGGAGTGGATCCCGAGACGGCGCTCAGGGTCGAGACACGCAGACTGCGTCGCGCCCTCGACACAAGCGAGCGGCTCGGTCCCCAGAGCGACCCTGAGGGGTGATAAGGGCGACTCCACCGGCCCCTAGCGAGTAACTTCTACAACACCAACCACAGGGGCACCACAGGTCATGAGTGACAGGTCATGAGTGAGATCGAGCAGGTGCATGCGCGTGAGGTTCTCGACTCGCGCGGCAATCCCACCGTGGAGGTCGAGGTGCTGCTCTCCTCGGACGCGGCCGGGCGGGCGATCGTCCCCTCAGGTGCTTCCACCGGCACCCACGAAGCCAGCGAGTTGCGTGACGGCGGCGAGCGCTACGGCGGCAAGGGCGTGCTCGGCGCCGTGGAGCACGTGAACGAGGAGATCGCAGAGATCCTCGTCGGCTTCGACCCCTACGACCAGCGAGGCGTGGACATGGCGCTCGTGGACGCCGACGGGACCCCGACGAAGGGGCGCCTCGGGGCTAACGCCGTGCTGGGAGTGTCTCTGGCCTTGGCGCGGGCGGCGGCGGCAGACGCCGGGCTGCCGCTCTACCGCTACATCGGGGGTGCCAACGCCCACGTCCTGCCGGTCCCGATGCTGAACGTCCTGAACGGCGGGGTCCACGCCTCGAACAACGTCGACCTTCAGGAGTTCATGGTCATGCCCGTGGGAGCGGTGTCGTTCTGCGAAGCGTTGCGTTGGGCCACGGAGACCTATCACGCGCTCGCCAGCGTGTTGAAGGCGCGCCAACTCTCCACAGGCGTAGGCGACGAGGGCGGCTTTGCCCCTGACCTGGCATCGAACGAGGCCGCCGTGGCGCTGTTGGTGGAAGCGATCGAAACGGCGGGCCTGGTGCCCGGCGAGGAGGTCGCCATCGCGCTCGACCCTGCGGCGAGCGAGTTCTTCTCCGACGGCACGTACCACCTTGCAGGTGAGGGCCGGATGCTCTCGTGCGCCGAGATGGTCGAGTACTACGTGGACCTCTGCTCGCGCTACCCGATCGTGTCGCTTGAGGACGGCATGGCCGAGGACGATTGGGACGGGTGGGCGTCTTTGACCGAGGCGCTCGCCGACAAGGTGCAGATCGTGGGCGACGACCTGTTCGTCACGAACCAGGACCGGCTCGAGCGGGGCATCGAGGCAGGCGCCGCGAACTCGATACTGATCAAGCTCAACCAGGTCGGGACCCTCACCGAGACGTTGGACACCATGGACTTGGCCAGGCGAGCCGGGTACGGGTGTGTGGTCTCGCACCGCTCGGGTGAGACGGAAGACACCTTCATATCGGACCTGGCGGTCGCGACCAATTGTGCCCAGCTCAAGACCGGGGCACCTGCACGCTCTGAGCGTGTGGCGAAGTACAACCAGCTGCTTCGGATAGAAGAGGAGCTCGGGGAGTCCGCTGCGTTCTTCGGGCGTGAGGCTTTGCGGTTGTCGCGCGCGCATCACAGGAGCGTGTGATGTTCTCGCGAAGCAGGGCGCGCGCACGACGCAGAGGTGTGAAACCTTCAACGGCGAGCTCGAAGCGCGAAGTTGCACGACGCCGGCTCTCGTTGCAGCGCCGAAGAGCGCGGGCACTGTTGTTCGTTTCCGGCCTGTTCGCCATAGTCGTGCTGGTGACTTCGATGCCTGTCTCAGCGTTGATCTCCCAGCACGTCCAGCTGTCGTCTACCGCACGGCAGGTCGGCAGTCTCGAGGCACAGAACAAGGCGCTGGAGCAAGAGGCCAAACAGCTGTCGGACCCCTCGACGGTGGTTGGCATCGCCCGGCGCGACTACGGGCTCGTGGCTCCGGGGAGCCAGGTCTACGAGATCCTTCCCCCCTCGGGAGCATCGACGCTCTCGGCGCAGAGCTCTGGTCACGTCCCGCTCGAAGGACCACCCGTGGCACCGGGCTCTGCCCGCTCACAGGAGCTGCTGAGCGCCGGCAACGGTGAGGGTGCTGGAGCTGCCAGCGCCCCTGTGTGGGCGTCGTCGTCTTCTGCTGCATCGGTGAAGCCCCGCAGCTCGGCGAACGCCGCTGGTCGACGCGCGACGAGACAGCTGGCCCGAGACGCCGTGGCGGGCGGCGGGTTCTGGGCTCGCGTGGCGGGCACCCTAGAGTTCTGGCGATAGAGCCCACATCTTCGGACCGCAAAGAGGTAGCGCGTCTACTCGGGCGTCTGCCCTCAGGCCGGTTCTCGGTGAGAGTGCGACGCATGGATGGCACGCTCGCCGTCATCGTGAACGCGCCGTTCTTAGACGACGGCAGGCCGATGCCCACTCGCTACTGGCTTGTCGACCCCGACGCACGCGAGGCGGTGAGCCGGCTGGAGGCTTCGGGCGGTGTCAAGAGGGCCGAGGCGCAGACCGACCCGACGAAGCTTTCGGCTGCGCACGAACGCTACGCGGCCGAGCGCGACGCCGAGGTACCTGAGGGCTACGAGGGACCGCGGCCCACCGGTGGTGTGGGCGGCACGCGCAGGGGCGTCAAGTGCTTGCACGCGCACCTCGCATGGTTCTTGGCGGGCGGGGACGACCCGGTCGGTCGTTGGTCCGCGCAGCAGCTCGGGATCGATCGTGATTCCTATGTGCTAGAGCAGGAGGATGCTCCCTGAGGCGCCGGGGTCGGTCGCAGCGATCGACTGCGGCACGAACTCCACCCGTTTGCTGATCGTCGGTGCCGATGGCACGGTCCTCGAGCGTCACATGCACATCACCAGGCTCGGGGAAGGAGTCGACGCCACCCACAAGCTCTCGCCACGCGCCATCAGCCGCACGGTCGGGGTGCTCGGCGATTACCGCAAGTTGATGGACATCCATCACGTGGTGCGCGGCCGACTGGTGGCTACTTCTGCGACGCGCGACGCCATCAACGCCGAGGACTTCTTCTCGGCCGCACGGCGTGTGATCGGCCTTCGCCCGGAGCTGTTGAGCGGGGAGGAGGAAGGTCGGCTGTCGTTCGTCGGCGCCACTGCCTGTCTTCCGTCGGAGTATCGCGAAGCGGGACCATTGCTCGTGGTGGACATCGGGGGCGGCTCCACCGAGCTGGTGACGGGGGAGGCCGGTGCCGTGGGAGACGACGTGGTCGCGATTTCCCTCGACATCGGTTGTGTGCGGGTGAGCGAGCGGTTCTTCATGCACGACCCGCCTCTTCGCAAGGAGCTCGCGAATGCCCGCAGCTTCGTGGACGACGCTCTGGTGAGCGCACGGGCAGGCCTTCTGCCGTTGGCCCCGGGTGGGGTCGTGGGTCTGGCCGGAACCGTCTCCACTCTCGTCGCTCTGGAGAGGCGCCTGGATCGATACGACCGGGTGGCGGTGCATCACGCTGTGCTCATGCGTGCCCAGGTCGAAGGCTGGTTGAGCCGGCTCTCGGCAGAGGACCGGACGGCGCGGAAGAAGCGCCGAGGAATGGTAGTGGGTCGCGAGGACATCATCGTCGGTGGCGTATTGATCCTCGCCGCCGTGATGGGCGTCTTCGACAGGAGCTTCTGCCTGGCGTCGGAGAACGACATTCTCGACGGCCTCGCTGCCAGCGTGAACGCCTGAGAGCCGCGACGGCCGAGTCGGCGACGCGCCGTCTGGCGGTGACACCCGGGGGCGTGCCTAGCATCCGGCATGCCTTGTGCCGCCCTCGTGAACCTGCTGGTGGGTCTCGGAGAGGTGCTCGGGCGATGATTCGTGCCGCCCGGGTGACGCCTCTCGAGCTTCGCGGCTGGAGGGTGACCCTTCGGACGCTTTCCGAGGGTGACTACGAGGCGTGGCACGAAGTGCGCGCCCGGTGTCGTGAGTGGCTCGTGCCGTGGGAGCCGCGTCCTGCAGGCGCGCCTGCCACGCCGGAGGACCGCCCCAGCTTCTCGGTGCGATGCGCTGCCAGAGAGCGGGAACGGCAGATCGGGAGCGGCTACGGCTTCGGGATATTCGTCGAGGGACGCTTCGCGGGTGAGGTCACGCTCTCGTCGATCCAGCGAGGACCTTTCCAGAACGCTTTCATCGGGTACTGGGTCGACCGCGCCCTTGCCGGGAATTCACTCGCGCCCGAATCGGTGCTGCTGCTCTTGCGGTTTGCCTTCGAAGAGCTCGGTCTTCATCGAGTGGAGATCGCCATCGTCCCGCGAAACCGCGCGAGCAAGCGCGTAGTGGAGAAGCTGGGTCTGCGCGAGGAAGGCGTGGCCCTGCGATACCTGGAGATCGACGGCCGGTGGGAGGACCACGTTCGTTACGCGATCACCGCTGAGGACTGGCAAGCGCGTCGCGAAGAGCTGAGCATCGCATGGCTGAAGCGGAGCTGACACCCAAGTCAGGTGCCGGTAGTCACGCGCCGGGACGTGCCGCCGGGGAGTGGCGAAAGAACTGCTCGATGTCGCTCTCGTAGGTGTACGAGGGGGGCGCCCTGCGCACGCTTCGGTGAAGACGGAGGGAGCGGGCGAAGCTGTCCACCGTCCCGGCGGTCGAGTGGAGGCAGTTGAATCCGGTCTCGGAGATACGCGTGGTATCCACCCCGCGGCCGAAGCGAAGCAGGCTCTCGAGCTCGGGCGGGAGCTCGATTAGACCCAGGCGGACGAGAGGCGCGGCCGCGGCACGTGTCGCGACCGGGGAAAGAGGCAAGCGGCGCGTTCCGCACATCGCAGTGACCTCGCTCCAGGGCAGCTTGCCCTCTCCTGCGACGTTGTAGAGGCCGCGGATGCGGTTGCGCGTCACGTGTTCCAGGCAGCGAACGACGTCGCCCTCCTCGACGAATTGGAGCAACGGGTCGTATCCGGCCACGGACGCGCACCACGGTCGCGAAAGGTTCGCGCTGATCGGAGTGACGATGTTCGTGCTCAAGACGTTCGCAAAACGCAAGAGGGTGACGACCGTGGAGGGATTGTCCTCTGCGAAGTCACGGACGAAGCCCTCGACCTCGATCAGGGACCGCTCGACCCTCGTGCGCGCGGGCGAGGTGCGAGGCGTCTCCTCACGGAACCACATCGGGTCGGTGGAGGCAGAGCCGTAGACGAGGGTGGAGGACTTGACGACCACCTGACGGACAGGCGAGTCCGGCTGACCTGCTGCGGCGAGCAGGTTCATCGTGCCGATCACGTTGATCTCGTGCATCTCCCGTCCCGAGACGCGGGTGGAGTCAACGACCAAGAAGGTGTGGACGATGGTGTCCACCTGGGTGGCGCGGACGATGCGTGAGAGGATCGAATACGTCTCGTCTGCCCGCACGAACTCGGCACGCTCCAAGGCGACCGAGGGTTCGCGGGTTCCCATGCCCAGGATCATCTCCACGTCGGGGTCCGACTCGAGGGCCTGCGCCATGCGCCCGCCCCAGAACGAGTCGAGCCCGGTGATGAGGACACGACGGGCCACGCCGACCGTCTCCGCTCAGCCGAAGAAAATGTTGCGCCGCTCGCGCAACATCTCGTACAGGCTTTCCTGCAGGTGTATCCGGATGCTCTCGGCTTCCTCCATTACCCGGCTCTTCGAGTAGCGCTCCTGGCCGGCAGGCACGTCGAAGGTGACCGGGTCCAGGACCCGCAGCTTGAGCTTGGTGGGGAAGTGCAGCAGCAGCCCGAGGGGTCCGAAGACCAGCATGTTCGCCGTGACCGGCACGTAAGGGACCCCGAGGGCACGTGCGAGCGTGGGCAATCGGAAGATGACGGGCATGGACTCCTCGGCTCCCACCACTGCGATGGGTATCACCGGCACCCCTGCGCGCATCGCGATCTCGACGAATCCACCGCGCCCGAATCGCCTCAGGCGATAACGGTCGGCGTAGGTCTTGGCAGGGCCCTTCGCGCCCTCGGGGAAGACCAGGGCAAGCTGCCCCTGGTCCTTGAGAAGACGCATGGCGTTGTCCGGATGCGCGGGGAGACCACCGACGCGCGCCCACATGGTGCTGATCCATGGCGCCCGGCGGAAGACGTAGTCGGCCATCCCGTACACGGGCCGCCCGAGCTCCACCTCGATCCCGTGCATGATCGTCGGCGCGTCCGGCGGGAGGGCACCTGCGTGGTTGGCCACGAGCAGTGCACCGCCGGTCTTCGGGATCTTCTCCAGGCCCTCCCACTCGGCGCGGAACCAGTACTTGTACACCGGTGCGTAGACCCGGCGGGCGATGGAGCGCATGTGCTCGGAGCGACCCCACTCGTCTACGTCGGAGAGCCTCTTCGTCGGGGCTGGCGCCTCTTCGAGGTGGGGGAGCGTGACCACAGCCGCGCGAGCAACACGCTCGACTTGCTGCGCGATCTGCCTGCTCACAGACACGCGATCATGGTATCGGGCGGGGTCTGGCGCCCCGAAGGGCGTGCTCGGCTCTCAGGGACGGCCGGCGCCCACGAGGCCCCCGGTGGAGAGGGGGTCGAAGGACACGACGGTCCCGGCATGTGCTGCCTGGATGATCGTGTTCGCTCCGTACGGCCCCGATCCCAAGTACATCACGACATGGTCGATGGCGTTGTCCCCGTCGAGGTCGTAGTAGAAGAGGAGGTCTCCGGGCTCCACCTGGGAGAGGGGGATGTGGGTGGTCTCGCTGTACTGGAATGCAGCCGAGTGCAGCAGCGTCACGCCGGCTGCCCGCCAGGCGAGCATCGTGAGGCCCGAGCAGTCCACGCCACTCTTGCTCGCCCCGCCCCATTGGTAGGGGACTCCCAGGTACTGCTCGGCCGCGTGGAGCGCGACAGCGCCGGCACCGGTCGCGGACTGCGTCGTGCCGGTCCCGACCGTGCCAGCGCCCCCGGTTGCACCCGCCGCCTGGTTCGCTGCGTTCGTAGCCGCCACCGCCGAGCTGCCTCCTCCGAGAGTCTGTGCCACCTGGGCCGCCTGGGCAGCCTGCGCGGCGGCCTGCTGTTTCTGTTGCTTGCTCGCGGCGTTCTGCGCGGCGGCGGCCTGCGCGGCGGCTACCCGCGCGGCCTGTTCGGCCACCAGCTGGGCGAGGTGCCCCTTCACGCTCGTGAGAGTGGCCTGGGCCGCGGCGCTCGCCGACTCGGCGTCCTGCTCGGAGCTTTGCACCTCGGCCGCCTCGGAGACCGCCTGTTGTCCCTCGGCGCGAAGGGCGGTCTCGGTGGCTGACAGGCTTCGCTCGGTGACGTCGAGCGTCACGACGTCCTGGTCGACGTCGCCGATGGCCGTGGCCTGGTACTCGTCGTGGAGCACCGAGCGGTCAGAGGTGGACTGGAAGAGCGAGCTCAGGCGGCTGGCCGGCGCGTCGTAGATATAGGCGTTTATCGCGTCGACCTGCAGCTGGTGACGGGCTGCCGCGAGACGTCGCTGGTTCTCCGCGAGTGCTGCGTCGCTCTCGGCGATCTTCGCCTGCACCTGCGCGAGGTGCACGGTCGCCTGGTCGTAGCGCTCCGAGAGCGCGCTCATCTGTTCGTCCTGAGAGGCGATCTGGGCTTCGAGCGCCGATACTTGCGCCTGGGCGGTGCCCAACGCCGAGGAAGCGCCTGCGATCGACTGAGAAGAGGAGCCTGGCGCCGCTCCGGCCGGGGCGGCCAGGACCGCAGCCGAGAGGGTTGCAGCAACCACGATGACCCCGACCCTTGAGGTCACAGCACCCCCGATTACCACTCTTGCCACAGTAGTTGACATGGTTCTCTCCGAAAAAGTGGATCTCGGCACGAAACGGATGCTTGACGACCCAACGAGAGCCCTCTACCGTGCGCCGCAGCTCGTATGATCGATGTCGGCTCGGCGCCGGGCCTCCTTGAGGTTCGGGCATGATGTTCTCGTCGGGGAGCTCTCGGAGAGTTCGGCTTCTCGGCGGTGCCGGGCCGAGCGCCGGTGAGCGAGACGTGCCTCTGTGGGAGACGCCGGATGAGCCGGAGCGATGATGTGGTGGCGGTCGGGGCGGGACTGCTGCGGGGCGTCTCGGAGGGTGGCCTGTGGGTGTTTCGCGGCATCCAATACGCCAGTTCACCAGGAGAAACCGGCCGCTGGCGGCGGCCGCGCCCACCGGCTTCGTGGACCGGGGTACGCGACGTGCTGTCTTGGGGCCTCATCGCCCCCCAACCCCCTGCGGCCGCAGGCCTGAGCATCCCCGACGACCCCACCGCCTCGGGCGAGGACTGCCTCAGCCTCAACATCTGGACGCCGGGCCTGGACGACCGCAGACGACCCGTCCTCGTGTGGGTCCACGGGGGAGGCTTCACGACAGGGTCGGGATCCAGCCCTCTCTACTGGGGCGATCGGTTGGCTCGGAGGGGCGACGCTGTGGTCGTCACGCTCAATTACCGCCTCGGGGCGCTGGGCTTTCTCGCCCATTCGGCGCTCGGAGACGACAAGGGCATGGGATGGGGGAATTGGGGCATCTACGACCAGGTCGCTGCGCTCGAGTGGGTGAACGAGCACATCGGGGCCTTCGGCGGGGATCCGCAGAACGTCACCGTGTTCGGCGAGTCGGCCGGAGCGATGAGCATCGCACTGCTCGTGTCTTCTTCGGCTTGCGGCAGGCTCTTCCACCGCGCCGTGGTCCAGAGCGGGCCACCTGCAACGGCCAGCACCGAGTGGGGGGCACGACGCGCCGAAAGGCTTGCCGAGCTCGCCGGGGTAGAACTTGCACGCGGGTTGGACCGAGAGTCGCTCGAACGGCTCGAACCGCAAGAGCTGGTCCGTGCGACCCAGGATCTCACCGACGAGGTGTCAGGCGGCGCCGGGCTCCCGCTGCCTCTGTTGCCGGTGGTGGACGGCGAGCTGATTACCCAGCCGCCTGCCGAGGCGATATCCGAGGGTGCCACGGCGCGCGTTCCATTCTTGGTAGGTACCAACCGTGACGAGGCTGCTCTGTTCATGGCGCTCGACTCCGTCGCGAACGACCTCGACATCATCGGCGCGATTCGTCACGTCAGGAAGATCGCAACGCAGGACTCTGCACAGTCACTGCTCGAGGCGTACCGCGACGCTCGCGAGGCGCGCGACGAACCGACGACGCCACACGCCCTGGTGAGCGCCATCACCACCGACTACGTGTTCAGGCTTCCTTCGCTCACGCTCGCAACGGCGTCGTACAAGTACCAGCCCAGGACCTTCGCGTACCTGTTCACCTGGGAATCACCTTTTCTCGGCGGGATCTTCGGCTCCTCGCACGGCCTGGAGATCCCCTTCGTCTTCGGCACCGTGGAGAACGAGGTGATCGGGACGTTCAGTGGTTCAGGGCCGCGAGCCCTGGAGCTCTCCGAGGCGATGCAAGAGGCGTGGCTGGCCTTCGCTCGCACCGGCGACCCGTCCTGCGACGCCCTCGGTGAATGGCCGGCCTACGATCCCCTGCGTCGCCCGACGATGGTCCTGGGTCCCGGGGGAGGGGTCGAAGACGATCCGCGCAGCGCGGAGCGCTTGGCTTGGGATGAGGCTGGGATCGAGATCGCCGGCGGTTTTCATCACCAGCTGGTACACGCCTGAGGCGCGTGCTCGAAGCGTGCCCTGGGGGGCGTAGCCCAACGGCAGAGGCAGGGCGCTTAAAACGCCCACAGTGAGGGTTCGAGTCCCTCCGCCCCCACGCTTGTGTCCTGGTTCTAGAGACCTCCGCCCCCACGCATCAGAGACCTCCGCCCCCACGACCTCCGCCCCCACGCAGGTGTGGTCAAAAGACAACGTGTCCCCAGTTCAGAGGCCATATCGCGTGTCCGATCGCGTGTCCGATCGATCAACGCCTCCACAATATGGGGGTGACCAACGGCTCTACCCCATCTCAGCATTGCGGCTCAAACTTATTCAGGAGGCCTTACGTGCGGGAAAAGGGAGCCATGGACGCTCAAGGTTCTGCGAACGCGTCACTTCTACGAGGCGGGGGCGCTTGGGCGAGGCAAGTGCGCTTGGCTGCCCTGTTCATGGCGTTGAGTTTGTTGCCGGCGTTGCTGGTGGCGAGCGAGCCCGCTAGGGCGGACACTCTTCCGAATTTGCAGGGGTCAGATCAGTCCACCCAGACCGCGACGGTTGTGCCCGATACCACGGTGAACACCCAGAGCGTGTCAGCCACCGCATCACTGCCCGCGGCGCCGTCGTGGGCGTTCTCTTTGGGCAGTCCAGGGCAGGTGTCGGTGCCCAACCCCGAGATCTCCATGAACAGCGGGTACGCTGCGGGCAATTTCTGGCCGGCCGGCGCGTGCTCCGGGGTGACGGCGCAGACCTCGACCCTGCCGTACACCTGGAGCGAGGCATCACTGTCTGCCACCTCTAACTGCCCGGGTCCGTATCAGATGGCAGCGAACATCAACGGGCAGGGCATACCACTCACCCTCAGCCCGGGTTTCGACTCCTATCGATCGGTCGACACCCAGGACGTCGCTGCCGGAGCCAACCAGACAATGACGGTTGGCGTTACGGCACAGTCGAGTGCCTACTCTCAGCTCTCGGTGCAGTGGAACTCGATGGGCCAGACCAGCATGGAATCGGCGAGTGCCACGGACACGGAGGCGGCAGGAGCCGCCATCCCGGACTGTTCGGCAGTGTCTCCAGGTACCACCTGCCTGTCCTCAGCGCCCAACATGTTCCCGAACCCCGGGTCCCGGTGGACCGTGACGAACCCTGTCGTCGGTGACGAGTACGACTTCGTGGCCGTGTTGACCAACACCTCGGGGGCGGCGATGACGACGGCTTTGCCCGACGTCACTGTCATCGGGATGCCGCAGACGCCCTCTTCCGCTATGAGCAGCGGGACGAGCGCCACACTGGACGACCCCTCACTCGATGGTGGGACTCCAGGCGCCGGCGTGGTCACCTTCAGCGCCGGTGAGACGGCGAACTGGAATCTGAACCTGCAGAACCAGGTTGCCGTGCAGTACCAGGGATCCCCCTCGCAAGGCGGCGGGGGAGGCGGAGGAGGCGGCGGCGGCGGCGGCGGGCAGACCTCGTTGATGGTGAACCCGAACAGCGGGCTGACGGACCAGTCGAGCGTGTCGGTCTCCGGGGCGGGTCTGCCGTCCGGCCAGAACTACCAGCTCGAGGAGTGCTCGCCTTCGGGCTGTGATCCGACCACCAGCCTGCAGGTCATCACGGACGGCTCCGGCAACTTCGGTCCTGTGCCGTTCACGGTGAGCCTGAACATCAACGTCAACGGCAACCAGCAGAGCTGCAACGTCACGTCGTGTTCCATCGAGGCCATCGGTCCGAGCTCGCCAGCACCATCAACACCGATCTCCTTTGTCATGGGGCCACAGCTTGCGACCCTGTTCCTCTCGCCCTCCGGCGGCCTGTTGGACGGTCAGCCGATCTCGGTGACGACCGCCCTTCAAGTGATGGCTGTGACCCAGTTCTGGCTCTACGAGTGCACCTCGGTCGCATGCGACCCGACAACGCTCGAGCAGTACACCACAGACTTCCTCGGGCACATCTCGACGCTCTACGACGTCCACCGCTACATCAGCTATACCGACCCGGTCACCGGTTCCACGGACGATGTCGACTGCTTTTCCACCCAGTGCTTCCTCCAGGCCGAGGACATGACGGGTGCGCCTCTGTCTGCTCCCGCGGACATCTGGTTCAACGATCCCAAGTTGGGGATCTCGCCGCTGACGGACGCGAACATGTTCGGCACGGTGACCCTCACCGGGGGCATCCCGATTCCACAGGGCACCCAGTCCGGGATCGAGGCCTGTCGGGTCGGCCTGAACTGCACCGGCCCGGGTGGCGGAGTTCAGGGCATCATAAGCGCTAGCTCCAGCTACGGGGTCACGGGACTGACTCCCAACGTGCCCTGGCAGGTGGAGGCGTACGTGGTCGAACAGACGCCTACCGGGCCTGTCTGGCTCGACTCCGCTCCCTATGACGTGACACCGACCCCCGGCCAGGTCATCATCAACGACTTCGACATCGACGGGTTCACACCCATGCCGGTCGGCGGGATCGTGAGCGGCAAGGTCACCGACCTCAAGGGGAATCCGCTGCCCTCGAATCCCTATGGTGGTCCGGGCTTCGGTCCGCAATCCGGAGTGCTGGCCTGTCCGGGGAGCGAGGTGTTCGGCGATGCCGATTGCACGGTCATGAACAACCTGCTCACGCCGACCGACGCTGAGGGCAACTACTCCTTCTGGCTCCCCGTCGGCACATGGAACATCGCTCCGTTCACCACGTTCGCCGGCATCCCGGGAGCCCCGGCTATCGAAGGGGCCTACCAGTCGGTGACGATCACCGCCGGCGACCCGACCGTGAACCTGGTCATCCCCATCGCGCTGACGCTCACCTACACCGGGCCGACCGTCGTCACCAACGGCACCACCGTCACCCTGTCCGGCAAGATCGTCGACCAGAACGGGAACCCCATCGGCGCCCAAGGCGTCACCCTGAGCCTCGGGACACAGAGCTGTGTGGCCTGGACGGGCGTGACGACGGGTGTCGCCACCTGCCCGATCACCTTCTCGCAGGCCGTGGGTCCCGTCACGGGCACTGAGGTTCTGCTTCAGGATCCCCAGTACGAGCCTTCGAGCGCGGTTCCTGGCTACGTACAAGCTCCGCAGACGATCGCCTTCAGCGCGCTGAGGAACAAGACCTATGGCGACCTGCCGTTTGTTGTGAGCGCGACGGCAAGTTCTGGCCTCGCGGTGACGTTCTCCGTGACTCCGGCGTCTGCTGGAGTGTGCAAGTCGAGCGGACCCACGGGCAAATTGATCTCGATCGTCGGCGCTGGAACCTGCACTGTCGAGGCCGACCAATCGGGCGATACGACCTACGCTCCTGCGCCGCCGGTGCAACAGAGCTTCGTTGTGGCCCGCGCGAATCAGATCATCTTCCTGTTGCCCATAGCCAACCGGACGATGCTGCAATCGCCGGTCACGGCGATCGCGGTTGCAACCTCAGGACTGCCGGTCACCTTCACGACCACGACACCATCGGTCTGCACGTCCACGGGGACGAACGGCAGGACGATCACGCTTCTCGCAGCTGGCCTGTGCAACCTCTCTGCAAGCCAGATCGGGAACGGCAACTTCAACCCGGCTCCCATTGTGAGGTGGTCGTTCACCGTGTCGAAGGCGGCCCAGGTGATCATGTTCGGGCCGCTCGCCAACCGGGCCCTCGCCAAGTCGCCCTTCACGGTGGCAGCCACGGCGAGCTCAGGTCTGCCGGTCGCGTTCTCATCGACCACTCCCATTGTGTGCACAGTGAGCGGTGCCACAGTGACGCTCAAGGCCAGAGGCACCTGCTCGATCCAGGCGAGCCAGTCGGGTAACGGCACCTACAGACCTGCAGCCAGCGTGACCCAGAGCTTCCGCGTGAGCTGAGGCTCAATGGTGGGAGCGGCGGAATCCGAGCCTGAGCACCTTCACTTAGGCGGTTCAGACGCGCAGGGGCCCGCGAACGTCCCGCTCCCGTGGGGCTTCTGCGCCGAAGCCCCTTCTTGGTGAGGACTGGGGCCTTTCGCTCGTCACATCCTGTTGTGTCCAGAACCCGGTCAAAGGGCGCTCGTCGTGCCCACCGTGAGCGTAGGTTTCCAAACGAGAGCGTCCTTCGTCCGACAGCATCTCGATGGCGTCGAAGAAGGCATTCATGCCACCGGCGCGAAGGGCGACATCGCCTTCGCTACCGCGCCTGGGCAGATGCGACGTCAGCAAGACGAAAGGTGCCATGTGATTGTTGGCCAGGACGTGCGCCCGTCCCAAGCACCTCCATACGGTGTCGGTGCGAACCAGCCCGCCTCCGGTCGTCGTGAACGCCCCCGACACGTCGAAGTACCACAGAGCGCCATCGCGGTCGTTCGCGATGAGATTCACTGTCAGTCCCAGGTCCCGAAGACGGGCGTTGCGGGCGACGATCAGGAAGCCAGCCTCTTGGAGGACACGTGTGGAAATATCCTGTGCGGCACCGCCTTTACGCGTGGCTCTTGCCTGGAGATCTTCGTCCTCATCGTCGGCCGATGACGGAGCTTCGTTCGTAGCGCTTCGCGCTCTGCGACCCGACAACGACATGATCTGCGGTGAGCTGCTGGTGAGTGCTCGCACACGCGACCGGGCAATGTCGACGTAGGCGGGATCGAGGTCGTATCCCACGTAGCGCCGCCCAACCTTCGCTGCGGCCACCAACGTCGATCCTGATCCCATGAACGGATCGAGCACCAGATCGTCGGTGTAGGTGTACAAGCGGATCAGGCGCTCGGGCAGCTCGACGGGGAAGGGGGCCGGGTGACGCACCCGTTTGGCGCGCTCGGGGGGCATCTCCCACACGTCGAGCGTCGCTGCCATGAATTCGTCGCTGGAGAGCGAGCTCTCGAAGGGCAAACCCTGAGCCTGGCGCTCCTTCACCGACAGGGCACGGTCGAAGCGGCCCTTGCTGGCGACGATCACTCGCTCGGTGATGTCACGCAGCACCGGGTTTGCCGAGCTCCGGAACGATCCCCAGGCGCACGAGCCGCTGGCACCTTCGCCTTTTTGCCAGATCACCTCGCCACGAAGAAGGAGGCGGAGATCGTCCTGGAGGATCTTTATGACGTCCGCCGACAAGCTCCGGTACGGCTTGCGACCCAAGTTGGCGACGTTGACGGCGATGCGCCCTCCCGGTTCGAGCTTGCGCTTGCACTCCGCGAAGACGTCTCGTAAGAGATCCAGGTACTCGAAGTACGAGCTGGGGACGCCCTCGCGGTCCAGCTCGTACTCGTATTGCTTGCCCGCAAAGTACGGAGGCGACGTCACGACCAACGCCACCGAACCGTCGGCGACAGCGTTCATCTCGCGCGCATCGGCACAGATGAAAGGATCGTCCAACGGTCGAGGGGGAAGGACCTCGTCTTCGCTGGTGAGCTCTGGCGGCTCGAACCGGGCGTAGAAGACCGTGGAGTCGTGCGCTTCACGGCGGCCTACGCCGAAACTCGACGTCGACGTACGCTTACGCCCGGTCATCGTCCCATCCTCAGATGACGCTACTTGGGCTTCGAGCCCTCGTGGCGAACCTCGTCACTGGCGATCTTCTCCAGAGCATCGACTAAAGAGGCGAGCTGGTGGCGGCTCAAGACGTCGACGAAGTGCTTGCGCACCTGGTCGACGTGGTCCGGCGCCGCCTTTTGGAGACGTCTGCGTCCCGCGGGGGTGAGCCTCGCGTAGCTGCCGCGCCGGTCGGTGGAGCAGCGCACGCGCGCGACAAGTCCGGTACTGACCAGGCGGTCGAGGCGGCGGGTCAGCCCGCTCGGCGAGAGCAAGAGACGCTCGGCCAGATCGCTCATGCGCAACATGCCGCCTTCAGCTTCCGATAGATGCACGAGCACCTCGTAGTCTGCCAGCGACATCTGTTGGGCGGATTGCAGTTCGGCGTCGAGGCGTGACATGAGCCGCGAGTACGAACCGAGCAGGGCGCGCCACGACCGTTGCTCGAGTTCGTCCAACCAGCGAACCTCCTCCATTCCCACAGGGTACCGGTTCTTGTGCCTGCAAACGCTGTTGCTTGGCAGCGCTCCGTCGTTGCTACGCGGTACGCGGGTTCGCGGCGGTGTCGGGAGGGGCAGAGCCGGCAGATGCAGCCGTAGGCGGGGTTGCGCCGCTTGCTTCGCGCCGCTTACGGCGCCACAGCAGCACCATCGCTGTTACCCCCGCGCCGAACAGGACGAGTCCTGCGGTTTCGACGGCGGCCGAGCCCTGCGGGGAGCTCTGCCGCAGGAAGATGAATTCCTCGAAGAACCGTCCGAGGCCCCACAGAGCGCCAGTGGCGGCCAACACGAAGCCTCTCGGCCGTTCGCGGTACCGGCGCTCGATCAACAGGAGAATGCCGAAGATCACGAAGCTGTCGATGGACTGGATGATCGGGACGGGAACACGCCGCCCTTGCTGGCCTGCGTAGTACATGCCGTACCAGGCTGTGGTCCTTGCCCCACCGCCGGCCACCATGAATTGGGGACCGAGCAGACGACCGACCCCCCACGCCGCCATGAGCACCGGCGCCACCAAGTCGAGGCCCGCTGTGACGCCGAGCTCCGGGCAGCGGCGCCGCGCGATCAAGACGCCGGTGGGCACGCCGAGCAGGAGGCCACCGAACGAAGACAGCCCGCCGTGCCAGATAGAGACGATCTCTCCAGGGTTGGAGCTGTAGTAGGAGAGGTCGGAGAGCACGTGCACCATGCGGGCGCCGACGATCGCCGCCACCACGACCCAGAGGAACGTCTCGGTGAGCCAGCGAGTCTCGTACCCGTTGTCACGCAGACGGTGCTCGAAGTAGCGGTAGGCGAACCAGAAGGTGATCGCCAGCCCTATGCCGTAGGTGTGCACGAGCAGCGGTCCGATGTGGAACGAAACGGGGATCGGCTTCAGAGGTCCCAAGGCTAACGCCGGGATTGGTCGTACTCTTCGAGTTGGCTCTAAGGTCCTGCCTCGATGAGTGCTCTTGCGCAGAAGGTGGCGGTGGTGACCGGGGGCGCCTCGGGCATCGGCCTGGCGAGCGCCACGGCCATGGCAGGTGAAGGAGCGAAGGTCGTAGTGGTCGACTCCAATGGTCCTGGTGCTGAGCGTGCCGCATCGGGAATTGGCGGTGTGCCAGTGTGCGCGGACGTGAGTCGCCGCGCTGATTGGGACGTCGTTGTGGACACCGTGAGGTCCTTGGGCGGCGTGGACATTCTCCACCTGAACGCCGGTGTTGGTACGGGCGAGACGGAGCTGACGCTGGTCGATGACGAGCAGTACCGCAGGATCATGGGCGTGAATGTCGACGGTGTGTTCTTTGGTATCCGCGCCCTGCTACCCGAGCTCGAGGCACGCGGATCCGGAGCGATCGTCGTCACAGCTTCGCTCGCGGGGATCATCGCGTTCCCCGCGGATCCCGTGTACGCGATGACCAAGCACGCGGTGGTGGGCCTGGTGCGTTCGCTCGCCCCGTCTCTCGCCGCGAAGGGCGTGACGATCAACGCGATCTGCCCGGGCATGGTCGACACCCCCCTGATCGACGGGAGGATGCGAGACGCGCTGGTCGGCTCGGATTTCCCTCTCGTCACTCCGGAATCGGTGGCCGAAGCTGTGCTCGCTGTCGTGGCCGATACCGCGACCGGCCAGGCCATCGTTGTCCAACCCGGCAGGGCCCCAGTGCAATACCGCTTCCATGGCGCTCCCGGGCCGCGCACTGCCGACGCTGAGGGAAAGACGCTCCCTGACTGGCTGACCGGCGAGGGCCAGCCTCCCGCCCCCTCCGACGCGCCCTGAGCCTCCGGAGCACCGGAGGAGCCCTCCGGGGCGCCAAGAGCTCGCCTTCACACACCGCGTCAGCATGTGCACCCCATCGAGCGGGATGGTGGCCGGCTCTTCGTAGGTCACGCCCCGTCGCTTGGTGGGCCGGCGGCGCCAGCTTCGCGGTGATATCGGCACCGGCCTTCGGCGTGTGACGCCTGCTAGCCTCCGCGAAATGGGCGAGATGATCGAGTTCGCGAGCAACGGGTCAGTGGGCCGAGGCTATCTGGCTGCCGCGTCGGGAGGTGGCCCCGGAGTCGTCGTGATCCAAGAGTGGTGGGGCCTCGTGCCGCATATCAAGGACGTCTGCGAGCGCTTCGCCTCGGCCGGGTTCACCGCTCTTGCGCCGGACCTCTACAGGGGCAAGCAGGTGTTCGAACAGGACGAGGCGAGTAAAGCGGCGATGGCAATGGAAGCGGACGTCGCGGCGCGAGACATGTCCGGAGCCGTAGACGAGGTGCTCGAGCGCGCGACTACGAACAAGGTCGCCGTGGTCGGCTTCTGCATGGGCGGAGGCCTCGCGCTCACCCTCGCCACCCGTCGGCCGGACGCGGTGTCGGTGTGCGTTCCGTTCTACGGCGTCTCCGTGCGACCAGACCTGCAACCCGACTACTCGAAGCTCGAGGCTGACGTTCTCGGGCACTACGCAGAGCTCGACGAGTACTGCACCCCCGAATCGGCGCGCGATCTGGAGGCCCGGCTGCGGGGTTTGGGCAACCAAGCGCAGATCCACATCTATCCCGGTACGCACCACGCTTTCTTCAACGATACGAGACCGGAGGTCTACGACGCCGAGGCGTCGGCCCTTGCCTGGCAACGCACCATCAGCTTCATGCGCTCGCATCTCGGCTGAAACGCGCGTCGAGAAGCATCTGCCGGTACGCAAGTAGGATTGACCTGTGTCTGAACGTAGCCGCAACATGCCTCGTCGATCTTGTTTCTCGACTCCGGGGTCGAATGTGCGATTTCTGGAGAAAGCGCCGAGCGTTCCTGCTGACATGTCGTTCCTCGACCTCGAGGACTCGGTCGCACCGTTGGAGAAGGAGCCTGCGCGTGCCAAGGTGGTCTCGGCCATCCGCAAGCAGAGTTGGGACGACCGTATCCTGTGTGTGCGGGTGAACGCTTGGGACACGAAGTGGACCTACAGCGACGTGATCGAGGTGGTTTCCGGCGCCGGGGAGCGCCTCGACGAGATCATGTTGCCGAAGGTGCAGTCTGCCTCGGAGGTCGTGGCCCTCGACCTGTTGCTCAGCCAGGTGGAGAAGACGAGCGGGCTTTCTCCGGGTCACATAGGGATCGAGGCGCAGATCGAGACAGCGCGCGGTCTCATTGCCGTCGACGATATCTGTGCCGCGTCCGACAGGCTCGAGGCCATAATCTTCGGCCCGGCGGACTTCGCCGCCTCCATAGAGATGCCGGTACTGACGGGAGGTGTGCGGATCCCCGAGTACCCCGGCGACCATTTCAATTACGTGTTCTCACGGATCTTGATGGCGGGCAGGGCGAACGGCCTGCAGGTGATCGATGGTCCGTACCTGAAGGTGAAGGACATCGAGGGCTTGCGCGACTTCGCCCAGCGCACGCGGATCCTTGGCTACGACGGTAAGTGGGCAGTCACCCCGGACCAGGTGATCGCGCTGAACGACCTGTACTCGCCCACTCAGGAGCAGTTCGACCACGCGTGGGACATCCTCGATGCCTACGAGAAAGCCACCGAGACCGAGCACAAGGGTGCTGTGATGTTCGGGGAGGAGATGATCGACGAGGCGAGTCGCAAGATGGCGATGAAGTTCGTCACCCGCGGCGAGCGCGCGGGGCTACACCGCTCGACGCGATGATCGTGTCATGCGCCGGCGCGCTCGAGAAGGCGGCGAGCCACCACTTTCAAGGCCAAGGTCTCGTCAGCGCCCTCGAAGATCGACAGCACGCGGGCGTCGACAAAATAGCGGCTTACTCCGTATTCCTCTGCGTACCCCATGCCCCCATGGACCTGCATGGCTTCGCGCGTGACCCATTCGGCCGCCCTGCAAACATAGGCCTTTAGCATCGGGGCCTCGAGCGATCCTTCGCCCTCCGCCATGAGCCGTGCCACCTGGTACGAGAACTGCCGCGTGGCCTGAACGAGCACTGCCATCCTGGCGAGCTTCGCGCGAGTGAGCTGATACTCGATGATCGGTTTGCCGAACACCACCCGGGTGATCGCGTAGTCGAGAGCAGCTTCGTAGGCAGCTTGCATGACGCCGAGCGCGCGGGCAGCAGTTTGTAGCCGACCATTCTCGAACCCCTCCATCTGCAAGTAGAAACCGCGGCCCACCCCATCTTCTTCACCGATCAGGTTCTCGGCCGGCACGAACCAGTTCTCGAAAGCGATCTCGTAGGAGTGCATGCCGCGGTACCCGATGGTGTCGATCGGCCGCCCCTCCATGCGACCTGGCGGATCGTTGCGCGAACACTCAGCAGGGTCCTGGACGAGCAGGAACCCTCTTCCGTCACCTCGCGCCTTCTCCACCACGAACAGCGAAAGGCCACGATGCGCCTTGGACCGGTCGGGGTCGGTGCGCGCCAGCAACATGAGGACCTCGGCACGCGCGCCAAAGGTGCACCAGGTCTTCACTCCATTGATCAGCCACCCGCCCTCCGTAGGGGTGGCCGAAGTGATAACCGACGCCACGTCCGATCCGAAGTCGGGCTCGGTGACAGCCACCGCGTTCATGACCTCGCCCGAGGCTAACTTCGGCAGCCACTTCTGCTTCTGGGCTTTGGTGCCGCCCGCCACCAGCGCGCGCGCCAGGATCTCCGGGCGCGTGATGAGCGAGCCGCCCGCGCCGAGCGAGCCCCACGACAGCTCCTCAGTGGCGATCACCATCGCGAGGTAGTCGCTCTCGCCGCCGGTGGCGGAGCCTCCGTACTCCTCGGGAATCGACAATCCGAGCGCTCCCATCTCGGCGAGGCCCGAGATGATCTGCTCGGGGATGTCGTCGTTGGCGCGGTGGATGTGCTCCGCGAGCGGGCGCAACTGGTCCTCGGCGAACCGGTGGAAGGTCTCGCGGACGAGAGCGAAGTCCGGGTCCAGGTGGCGCTCGCCCTCGATTCCGCACAGTGAAGCCAGGAAGCTCGGATCGCGGTATGCGGAGACGAATTCGGCAGCGGGCGCCATCCATCCGGGCGTCGTGCCCCATGATGCCTCTCGTCCCAGCACGCGCGCTGCAAGGTCGGCGAGCATGTCGGCGACGAACGCGCAAGCGATGCGTGCCTCTGTGTCGCCGTGCCGCGCGTACTCGAGAGCTGCCTCGGCGGTGCGTACCCCTGCAGCGGCGTGGGCAAGGTCGTAGGCGACCACCTGCTGCGAATCGAGGTCGCCGCAACCGGCCAGGACCCGCGCTGTCCCTGCCATCAGCAAGTTCGCCAGCCCAACGGCTTTCGCCGCCTCTTCGAGACCGGGCGCGCGGTGCTCGAATGGTGCAGGAGCGGCCACGCGCGAAGGCTATTACAGCTTCAGGGGTGCGCTAGTCCTCGATTGCAGCGGTCGCGAGATGCGCGTGACGCGGAAAGCACACGCACATCTACACGGCGGCATTGGCGCTGTGTAGTTCAGCCAGCGCGACCGATGACCGTGACCAACGGTGGCAACACCACCGGATCGTCGCCCGGGTCGACGCCGGTGAGCGATCGCAGGTACTCGGTGACGGGTCCGGGTCCGGCACCCGCCGGCCCTTCGGCCCAGGCGTCGATAATCTCCAGGCCCGCCTCTCTCACCAGGGCCGGCAGGAGCGCGCCCACATCGGGATGGGGTGCGTCAGGCATCGACATGGCCTCTCCGCCTACGCGTCCGGCCGAGGTGATGGGTTCTTGCGCTACGAGGAACCCCCCCGGCCTTACCGCTCGGCGCATGCGTTCCAACACCACAGAGGGCTCGGCCACATGCATGAGGAGGAACCGGCAGAACGCCAGGTCCACCGGTTCCGGCAGCTGCAGGTTCTCTCCGGTCTGGGTGATGGCCAGGAGCTGGCTGTGTGCGGCTGCAGCGGCCGCGGTCTGATCGCGTACGCGCGGGTCACTGTCGATTGCGTAGACCCGTCCGTGGACGCCGACGATCTCGGCCAGGGCCACCGAGACGTCACCGCCTCCCGCTCCGACGTCCACGCAGCGCCAGCCAGGCGCGATGCCGAGGCGCTCAAGCGCTGTGGCGAGTGGGCGCCGGTAGACGTCGTCTCGCAGCGCGTTCGGCACGCCTGAACGCTACCCGGCTCGATCTTGCTCACAGCTTGGAAGCCCCCCCTGGCGCGTCCACTGGTTATAACCTCGCCCTGATGAAGGTGACCATGCTGCTGTGCGACGCGGCCCAGGTGGCCGACGGGAAGCTCTTCGTTCTCGGTGGAGGCTGGTCGCTCACCGGGCCCGATCCGACTCCTTCAGCCATAGCAATGAAGATCGACGTCGGATGGCACGAGGCGGAGCGCCCCCACCACTGGGAGCTCTACCTCGAAGACGCGGACGGGCGCCCGGTCATGGTGGATACGCCTGACGGGACTCATCCTGTGGAGGTGCGCGGCGAGTTCAACGTGTCACGGCCGAGCACAGTCCCGGAGGGCACGCCTATCGACGTGGCTCTGGCGGTGAACCTGGGCCCTCTGCCTCTGGGGCCGGGTAATCGTTTCACGTGGCGCCTCACCATCGACGGGAACGTAGAGGAGGACTGGGCCCTCGGCTTCACCACGCGTCCGCGCCCCACCGCCCAGGCCTGAGTACCTCCTCGGCCGGGGCAGCTCACGTCGAGCCGCAAGGCGCCGGCAGGAAGGGACCTGGCTCCAGGCGTCGAGGGCCGAGGCTCGAAGTCGTCAGTAGAGTCGGCTGCCATGACCGTCTACGAGCGCCCCTTTGGCCGTTGCTTCGAGGATTTCGAGATCGGCGACGTATACCGGCACTGGCCGGGAAAGACCATCACCGAGTACGACGACCACCTCTTCTGCATGATCACGATGAACCACCATCCGTTGCACACGAACGAGTGGTTCGCCGAGCACGAGACGGTACAAGGTCGCAACGTCGTGGTCGGCAACCTGGTGTACTCGCTCGTGCTTGGCATGAGCGTCCCGGACGTGAGCGGCGCGGCCATCGCGAACCTCGAGGTCGAGTCGCTGGTGCACCGTAACCCGACCTTCCACGGCGACACCATCTACGCCGAGAGCCGTGTCATGGCGAAGGTCCCGTCCTCCTCGAAGCCCGACAGAGGCATCGTCACAGTTGAGACCAAGGGCTTGAACCAGCGCGGCGAGGAGGTCTGCTACTTCCGTCGCAAGGTCATGGTGTGGAAGCGCGACTCGGCACCTGCGCGGGCGCGCCCCTATGCGGGCGACATCTGGTCCTGAGCTACACGTCCACCTTGGTCGACGAGGACATCGCTCGCTCCCCTCGGAGTCTGTGAGTAGCGTTTCGGCCCGTGCCCGCCATCGTCTTCTCCGAGGTGATCGCCGACGTCGCGGTGATCGAGCCGGACGTTCACGGCGACGAGCGCGGCCGTTTCGTCGAGACCTACCGCCGGTCGTGGTTCGAGCTCGGCCGTGAGATGATCCAGGCGAATCGCTCCGAGAAACAGGCCGGTTCCGTCGTCGGGCTGCACTACCACCTGCACCAAGCCGACTACTGGTTCGTTCTCAGGGGGAGGGCTCGGGTCGTTCTCCACGACCTCCGAGTGGGATCTCCTACCGAAGGCGCCACCGAGGTTCTCGATCTCGACGGGGCAGTCGACCGCGGCCTCTTCATCCCTCCGGGGGTGGCCCACGGGTTCGCCTCTCTCACAGACGTTCTGCTGTGGTACCTGGTCGACGCGTACTACGACCCGGCTGACGAGCTAGGGGTGGCTTGGGACGATCCCGACATCGGCGCCGATTGGGGCATCTCGGACCCGGTCCTCTCCGATCGTGACCGTGCGAACCCTCCTCGATCCGCCATCGAACCCGCTCTCAGGCCTCGTTTCGGCCTTCGCACGTGATCGCGTACGCGGCATGCTCAAAGGAAGGTTCGGCGGCGTTCGCGCAGCCGAAGCGAGGGCCGGAGCAGCCGACCGTGCCGGCCGGCTGGACGTGAGAGGCGTGAACCGGCACTCTGGCTCTGTGGACGAGTCGCGACAATGGGTCGAGTTCGGTCGATGGCTGACCGAACAGCGCGAGGAGCGTGGTCTTCGTCGCCGCGATGCCGCGCGCCGGGCCAAGGTCTCCGAGGCGCTGTGGCGGGATCTCGAGACCGGCCGGAAGGAGGCCATCGGTGGGATCCGGTTGCTTCCGAACCCGAGCCACGACGTGCTCGAGCGTGTGGCGAGCGCGCTGGAGCTGCCGGTCGAGACTCTTCTCGCTCGAATCGGGCGCCCGACCGTGGGCCAGGGCGGACAGGCGGGTGCGGCCTTGCACGGCGGTCACAATCCCGAAGAGGACGGATCGGTGCTGGCGCTGAAGCTGCGGCGACTCTCCGAACGCGACCGGCTCATCGTCGAGAGCGTGGTAGACGTGATGATCGAGAACGAGGAAAGCTGAAGAGGTCAGGACAGCTGACGAGGTCAGGACAGCTGAAGAGGTCAGGAGCTCGGGGAGTGGCCAAGACCTCACGCCAGGGGCCGATTTGATCTCCTTTCGGTCGACGGCCAGCCGCTGAGGAGGAATTCCTCGCGCTTCGTGTACCCGCGGTACCCATCGGCTCCTGTATTGAGTTGAATAGTGGCGATGACCGTCGTGCTCGTGGTAGGTGCGATCGCCGCGCTCGGTGCCGTGGTCGTCGGAGCCACCTGGCGCCGCTCATCCAACGAGCGGCAGTCGGTACGGGACTATCACCAGACCCTGGAGACGCTCCGGCACCTCTCGGACCGCAGTCCCGGCAACGTGTTTCGTCAGCCGCCCGGTCAGGCATCTTCAGGCTCGCAAAGACAGCCCGGTCCTTCGCGGCGCAACCACGATCCCGCTCAGGGCCGGTCACAGACGGCGGGCGGCCCTGCTACGACACGCGATCCCAAGGCGCCGGTTGGCACCGCCATGGGCCTCGGCGCCGGAGCGCAAGCTCCCTCGAGGTCGGAGACCCTGGTCGGTAGGTCGGGACCCGCTCAAAACGGCAACGGCGCCTATATGGAGGCGAGCACCCGGGATAGCGGCGTCGACAAGACGATGCTGTTCAGGGACGACGACGCCGCGCCCTCGCCGATCCCACCTTCGGCCACCGTCTCCGAGCTGGCATCGGGCCGAGCCTTGTACCGGCAGAGACGACCCGCTCACAGCGGCAGTCCCCTCCAGCCCAGGCGAGGGAGTCTTCTCACGGTGGTGACTGTGGTCGTGTTGGCCGCCGTGGTGGCAGTGGCGCTGGTCCTGGCTCCATCGAGCTCGTCACACAGACGCGGTGCCGCTTCCGGCCATGCACCCTCGTCGAATTCGTCCGCCCCCCCCACCCGGTCGAGCTCGTCCTCACCCAAGCACAAGACCCACGCCGCGTCCCAGACGCTCCAGCCCACCACTTCGAGCGTCACGGCCGCCTCGTACGCGGCACCTTCGGGCGCCTACACCGTTGGGCTCTCGGCATCGGGCCCTTGCTGGATCCTCGCCACCGCGACGTCCACAGGCAAGGTGCTCTGGACAGGGACGATAGAGGCGGGGGAGAGCCAGCAGATCTCGGCGACCGGCAGTCTCCTGGTGCGGCTCGGCGCTGACGACGTCGTCGTGTCTCTCGACGGAAAGCCTGTGACTCTCCCGGCGGCGCACCAGTCCCCGTTCGACGTGACGTTCCAGTCAGCCTGATCCAGCGCGCGATCGGTGTAGAGCCCAGACGTAGGTCCCGGTTCCTCCAGCGCGCCGCCGGTCCGGGTAGTTGTTACTATGTAAGTAGGAGAAATTCCCACTAGATGGGTCACGATTGCCGGGAAGCGCACTCCCCCGGGGTGATCGAGACCGAGGGTGAGCCATGGCTAGCACTGAGATCGATCTGGGCCGCTACAAGCTCGGCTGGAGCGACGTCGAGGACTACGTCTTCAAACCGCAAAAAGGCCTATCCGAGGACATCGTGCGCGAGATGTCGGAGATGAAGGGCGAACCCGAATGGATGCGCAACTTCCGTCTGCGGGCCTTGAAGAAGTTCTTCGCCAAGCCGATGGCGCCGTGGTTCGCCGTCAACATGCCGGACCTGGACTTCGACGACATCTACTACTACGTGAAACCGATGCAGGGACAGGTGAAGGACTGGGACGCCCTGCCGGAAGCGATCAAGAACACTTACGAGAGGCTCGGCATCCCCGAGGCAGAACGCAAGTACCTCGCCGGAGTCACCTCACAGTACGAATCCGAGGTCGTGTACCACCGCAATCGTGAAGATCTGGAGGCCCAAGGCGTCCTCTTCTGCGACATGGACACTGCGGTGCGCGAGTACCCCGACATCGTGCGCAGATGGTTCGCCACCATCATCCCGCCGAACGACAACAAGTTCGCCGCGCTGAACTCAGCCGTCTGGTCGGGAGGGTCGTTCATCTACGTGCCTCCCGGTGTTTCGGTCGACATGCCTTTGCAGGCGTACTTCCGGATCAACGCTGAGAACATGGGTCAGTTCGAGCGGACCCTGATCATCGCCGACGAGGGCGCCCAGGTCCACTACGTCGAAGGATGTTCCGCCCCCATCTACTCCACGGACTCTCTGCACTCCGCGGTGGTGGAGCTCGTGGCATTACCGGGGAGCCGGATCACTTACACGACCATCCAGAATTGGTCGAACAACGTCTACAACCTCGTTACCAAGCGCGCCCGAGCGGAGGCCGAGTCGCGTGTCGAATGGATCGATGGCAACATCGGCTGCCTAGCAGAGGGTTCGAGGGTGACTACCCCGAACGGTGTGAAGCCAATTGAATTACTGAGCCCGGGGGAACGGGTGCTCTCGTTCGACGAGACGAGTGGAGAGCTGTGCTTCCACACCGTGACCGCCAAGCGCTTCTCCGGTCACCAGTCGGTGCGCGAGGTGCGTGTCGGCGAACGCAGACTTCGGGTCACCGACAACCATCCGTTCTACTCCAACATCTGCGACCCGTCCCGACCCGAGGAGCTCGGTCGCCACGACTTCGGGTACGTGCGCGCCGACCAGCTCGAAGAGGCCATCATGCCCACCACGTCCATCGACTACGGGCATCCTCACAAACTCGCGCGTGGCGATACCATGACGTCGTTCGTCGCAACCGACGAACACGCCGTCGCTTGTGGGGGCGTGCGGTTGCGGCGACCCCAGATGGCGCCCGTCGAGGAGACCACGAACGACCTGATGTGGTTGTTCGGCTTGTTCGTCGGGGGCGGATCCATCGAGCGCAAGGCGAAAGGCAATGGTGGGTCGCGCCGGGCGAGTGTGACGTTCTCCACGCCGAGGAAGGGCCGTGCCCGCTCGCGCCTGCTCGAGATCATGACCGCGCTGTTACCGGGTGCCACACCGAACGGGCGCGCCGACCAGGTGGCAGTGAGCTGGTGCAACGAGGAGCTGGCCGAGCTGCTCGAGCTGAACGGCTTGTCGAGCCATGCGAATGCCGAGCGACTGCCGGAGTGGATCTTGAACGTGCCCGAGACCCAGCGTCTTTCACTCGTGGCCGGGTATCTCGATTCCTTCGACTGCGCGCCTGACGGGCGACGAGGCTTCAGCGTCGAGTCGATCAAGCGGGCTCTGCTGGAAGACGTCGCCGGCGTGCTCACCTCGCTCGGGATCCCCTCGAGAGTTTTCACCGAGTACAGCGAGGAGCGTGAGGTGGAGAATCTGGGCTGCGTCTGTGGGGGTGGGGGAAGCCACCGGCTCGAATTCCCAACCGACGAGCGGATCGATCGATTGCTCAGCGAGCGGTTGATCGAGACGGCTCGCCCGCAGACCGAATTGCCCGACACCGTCGAGATCCGCAAGGTGAGAGTGGGGGAGCCTTCGGCAGTCGTTCCGACTTGGGACATCGAGGTCGAGGGGACCGGCAACTTCGTGTCCGAAGGGTTCATCGTGCACAACAGCAGGCTGACGATGAAGTACCCCTCGGTCTACCTGATGGGCCCCAAGGCATCGGGTGAGGTGTTGTCGGTGGCCTACGCGGGCCCCGGCCAGCATCAAGACGCAGGGGCGAAGATGATCCATGTCGCGCCGGAGACGTCCTCGACGATCGTGTCGAAGTCGATCTCGAAGGACGGGGGCCTGTCGACCTACCGGGGCCTGGTTCGGGTGGACGAAGGGGCGAAGCACGCGAAGAGCTTCGTTCGCTGCGACGCACTCATCCTCGATGAGAACTCCACCTCGGAGACCAAGCCTTACATGGAGGTCGCGGAGCGTGACGCGCAGATCGGCCACGAGGCGACCGTGTCGAAGATCGGCGAGGACCAACTCTTCTACCTGATGAGCCGCGGCCTGTCGGAGAGCCAGGCCATGGGAATGATCGTGAACGGCTTCATCGAACCAATCACCCGCACCCTGCCCATGGAGTACGCGGTGGAATGGAGCCGCCTCATCGAGCTCCAGATGGAAGGCGCGGTCGGCTGACCTGCCGGCGACCCGCCATGGCGCGTGGTGAGGATCGAGCCTGGGCATGAGAGGATGGCTCCGTGCCGATGCGCGAGGAGTGCAAGCACTTCCAAAGTCGGACCTACGACACCGGTGAGGTCGTTCGGTTCTGCGAACTGGACCTGGCGCCAGAGGCGCCTTGGCACTGTCCCGAGGGTTGTGCGTCCTACGAGCTACGCCTCTCGGGCGCAGGTTGGGTGACCGGAAGCCTCGTGGAACCCGCCCTCGAGGACGAGCCGAGTCCTGGCGGGCCGGAAGTGGTCAGCTTGCTCGAGCAAGCTGAGGACATCGTGGACTCCGTCGTGCCCGAGACGCTTTCCGACGTGGAACACGATGACGAGCGCGCCGAGCGCCGCCAGGGAGCAGTCCGCCGCCGTTGGCCCTGGCGCCGGCGCAGCTGAGAACCTTTCAGCGCCCCTCGAATTGAGGCGGTCGTTTGTCCATGAACGCCCTCATTGCCTCGACCAGGTCGTCGGACTGCAAGAACCCGGCGTTCCAAGTGGCTACGTAGTCGAGCCCGTCCGTCACCGAGCGGTCCTCGCAGGCTCGGAGCACGGCTTTCGTCCCCTGGACGACCAGGGGGGAGTTGGCCGCGATGTCCGAGGCGAGGGCTCGAGCGGCTCGCTGGGCGCCGACCGCATCGGGCAACACGTCGTTCACGAGCCCGATCTCCTTTGCCCTTGCTGCTGTGATGTCCTTGCCGGTGTACGCGAGCTCGGCTACATGGCCCTTGCCGACGATGAGCGGGAGGCGCTGAAGGCTCCCGAGATCGGCGACGATGGCCACCCGAGTTTCACGCACGGAGAAGACGGCGTCCGCGCTCGCCAAGCGGATGTCGCAGGCGCTCACCAGGTCGACTCCCCCTCCGATGCAATAGCCGTGCACAGCGGCGATCACGGGCTTGGGGCAATCGGCCACAGAGGTGATGGACCGTTGAAGGCGCTGGACGTTCGACCGGGTGCGAGCCGCCTGGGCCGCCATGGAGGCTGGCCGGCGCGTCCCGTCACCTCTCGCAGAGTTGACGTTTGCGTCGGGGTTCGTCAGTTCACCGCCCATCGCCTTGAGATCTAGGCCGATACTGAAATCTGTCCCGCTCGCTGCCACCACGACGACGTGCACGCCGTCTTCGGAAGAGAGCTCAGCCATCGCCACGGGGAGTTCCTCGAAGAACGACGGTCCCATCGCGTTGCGGGCCCCGGGACGGTCTAGCCATACGGTGGCGACATGGCCATCTCGTTCGATACGGATGACGGGATCGGAGGACATGTCGCCACACTAACCTCGGTGGCTACGACCCTGACCCACTTCACTGCCGACGCGTCCGCCGCACTGGGTGGCCCGCAGTGGTTGGCGCGCTGCCGGGCCGAGGCATTCGGGCGTTTCGCAGGGATGGCCTTGCCCAGCGAGTCAGAGGAGATATGGCGCTACAGCGGCATAGACGGCTTCGACTTCGACTCCTTCGCACCGATGCCTTCACCAATACCCGGACCCATGGAGACGGGAGACGACTCCTCGGATCTGGCTGCGGGCGAGGCACTCGCAGAAGTGCTGGGACCGCGTGCCGCACTAGTGGTCACACGAGACGGGGTGGTCCGCTCGGTCCGGACCGAGCCCGATCTACCCGAGGGCGCGATCGAGATCAGCGCTGCACGCGCGGATCGAGACGACGGCGAGAAGCCACCTGGGCTCGGCGAGCTCGGGTACCCGCGCGACGCTTTCGGGGAGCTGCACGAGGCGTTCCTGGTCGACGTCCTTGTCGTTACCGTGGCGCCCGAGGCACTGATCACCCGTCCGGTGGTGGTGGTTCATCTGGTCGGCTCCGCAGACCGAACCGCCAGCACCCCGGCTCTCGGAGGAGTCCTGTCGTGCTTTCCGCGCACGCTCGCGCGGATCGGGCGGTCGGCCACCGCAGGCGTGATCGAGCTGCTCGTCAGCGCGGGGTCGAGCGCGCTCGTGGTCCCCGTGACCGAGCTCGACGTCGCCGAGGACGCGCGCCTCGATTACGCGAACCTGCAGATGCTCGACCAGAGGTCCACGCAGCTCGCGCTGCAAGCGAGTCGGGTGGACCAGAACGGCACCCTGCGGTCGTTCACCGCCGCGCTCGGAGGTCGCTACGCGCGGGTTCGCACCGACTCCGACGTGGCCGGCCAGGGGGCACAGTCGTCCCTGCTCGCCGGCTACCTCGGCATCGACGACCAGGTCCACGACTTCCGTACGTTGCAGTACCACCACGGGCCGCGCACACGCAGCGAGTTGCTGTTCACAGGAGCGGTCGCAGACCGGGCCCGCTCGGTCTACAGCGGACTCATACGCATCGAGCGCGGCGCGCACGGAGCCGATGCCTTTCAGACCAACCACAACCTCGTCCTGTCAGAGGGAGCGCACGCCGACTCGGTGCCCAACTTGGACATAGACGAGAACGACGTGCGCTGCAGTCACGCGTCCACCGTCGGTCCCATCGACGAGGAACAGCGTTACTACCTCGAGACGCGGGGGATCGAGCCGTCAGTGGCGGAACGGTTGATCGTCCTAGGGTTCTTCTCGGACCTCGCGGCCCGCGCTCCCTTCGAGGGGGTGGGGAGGTTCTTGTTCGACGCCGTGCGCCAACGGTTGTCGGGGCGGCTCCCGGCGGATCGACCTTCAGATGTCCCACGGGGGGGCGACGATGGGTGAGGTCGTTCGCGTCTGCGGGCGCGACGAGATCGAGCCGGACTCTGTCCGGCGGTTCGATGTCGCCGAGCACGGGGTCGCGCTCGTTCGTATCGGCGACGAGTTCTACGCGATAGGTGACACCTGCAGCCACGAGAACTACTCGCTCTCCGAAGGAGAGGTGATGGTCGAAGAGCGCGAGCTCGAATGTTGGAAGCACGGCTCCACCTTCGACCTGCGCACCGGGGAAGCCTGCTCGCTTCCCGCCACGAAGGCAGTGCCTACCTACGTCGTGCGAGTCGAGGGCGACGACGTGCTGCTGGAGCTGTCGTGAACGCACGATCCACCTCCATCGTCAACGGCCATCGCGACCGTGAGATGCCGCACGAGCTCGCGGTGCACGCCTTGCGTGTTGCAGTTCCCGGGCGCGAGGTCATATTCGGGGTCGACCTGGTCGTGCGCAGCGGCGAGGTTCACGCCGTGATGGGCCCGAACGGGTCGGGCAAGAGCACACTCGCTCACGTGCTCATGGGCAAGCCCGGCTACCGGGTGCTAGGAGGGACGGTCACCTTCGACGGTGAGGACCTCCTGGCGATGGCTCCCTGGCAGAGGGCGCGCTTGGGGCTGTTCCTGGCGCCCCAGGATCCGACCGAAGTGCCCGGCGTCCGCCTCACCGACGTGTTGGCCGAGGCCCTCGCTTGGCGCGGCGCCGGCGACGACACCGCGACCGGCGACAGGTTCGCGAAGGGTCCTGAGGTTCGTCCTGCGGCCGAGCGAGCCCGGACCGAGGCCGGTCGCCTCAGGTTCGACACTCGCCTGCTCGACCGGGCGCTCAACGTCGATCTGTCCGGTGGAGAGCGCAAGCGAAGCGAAACGTTGCAGCTTGCGGTGCTCCGGCCCCACATAGCGGTCCTGGACGAGCTCGACTCGGGACTCGACATCGACGGTCTGCGCGCCGTAGCCGAGCGAGTTCTCACCGGCGTCGAGGAGTGGGGGCTGGGGGTGCTGGCGATCACCCACTACCGTCGCCTGCTCAGCGCCCTGGTCCCCGACGTCGTACATGTCTTGGTGAACGGTCGCATCGTGGCGGAGGGAGGTCCCGAACTGGCCGAAGAGGTCGATCGCACCGGGTACGCGGCTTTTTAGAACGTAAGTGGACGGACGAGCGCCTGGACTGGGTGACACCACACGTCGTTGCGCACGCTGTACCGTCTCGCAGCATGGCGCGCTATCTCGGACGGGAGACCGGCGCGGGCGTCATCGGACGAAGCTCTGCTCGGGGAAAGCATCTTGCGGGCACTGGCTCGACCGTGGTGCCTCCGGTGGTCGCAGCCCCGCGCCGCACCCACGCGTCAACGCCTTCTGCGCCCAGGCGCCGCGCCCGTAGGCGCCGAAGCGCCGGCGAGCGTGTCCTTAAAGGTGCGGTCATCTTCGTCGCCGTCGTGCTGGTGCTGGCGGGAGGGGCATACGGCTACCTGCGGTACCGCGTGGGCCAGATCAAGTCGATCGGATGCGCGACGTGCACGGCCATCACCAACAGTGCACCGTACAACGTGCTAATCGTGGGATCGGACAGCCGGGCGGGCAACGCCGCCGCCGTGGCCCAGGTGGGTGGACAACGTAGCGACACCATCAAGATCCTCCACGTCGACCCGGCCTCAGGTACGGCGAAGCTCCTGTCGATCCCGCGCGACACCTATGTGACGCTGTCGGACATGCCGTCGGGCAGCGACCTAGCCACGGACAACAAGATCAACGCCGCGTTCAACTACGGGCCCGACCCCCTGATCCAGACGATCGAGAACACCTTCGGGATCCCCATCGCCCACTTCGTGATCATGGACTTCGGCGGGGTGATCGACCTCGTCAACTCGGTAGGGGGTATCAAGCTCGACTTCAACTACCCGGTCCGTGACTACGACCCGGACACCGGCCACAACATGTCGGGTCTCGCCATTCCCCGGGCGGGCTGCCAGACCCTTAATGGGACCATGGCGCTGGCACTCGCCCGTTCGCGCTTCTACGAGTACGAGGAACCTTCCGGCTACTGGACGCACGACCCGTCGGGCGACCTGGGACGCATCCAGCGCCAGAACGCCATCATCGAGGCCGTCATCGACAAGGCGAAGTCGAGCTACAACCCGCTCACGATCAACGCTTTCCTCGGCTCGATCGTCAATGACATCACGAAGGACAACGGCATGTCGAGCGACATGATGTTCGCGCTCGCCCAGCAGTACCACGCCTTCTCGGGATCGTCCCTGCAGACGTTCACCGTGCCGACCACCGGTGGGAGCCACCCCACCGTCGCAGGGGCCGTGGAGATCGTGCAGGAGCCTGCGGCCCAGCAGGTGATCACCCAATTCCTGGGCTCACAGCCGAACACCGTGGTGACGGCGCCTCTCGATGTCTACGGCTCACCGCTCTCGGTGCCGTCGACGGCGGCGAGCTCATCGTCTGGATCATCTGCGCCCTCGAGCTCGGGTGCCTCGGGCTCGTCGACCGCCACCACCGTGCCGGGAACAGGACCTTTCAACCCGACTCCCTGCTGAGGTCACCCACGGGCGCCGGCGTCGGGGCCGACCGCCGCAGTGAGACCGAGCCCGCCCACCGGGTGCGCTTCGTACTCGGCCGCCTCTCAGCCGGTACCCATCTCGTCGAGGCCTTGGGCTAGCGCGTTCCACGACAAAGTGGCGCACTTGATACGGACCGGGAATTTCACCACCCCTTGAAGAGCGGCAAGCTCTCCGAGGGCCTCGGGGTCGACGGCGGCCTCGTCCGAAGAGGCGCCGTTCGAGCTCGCGCGCTCGGAGCCGTCTCCGAGGCGGGCCTCGTGGATCGACATCATGGCCTTGAACGTCCGGATCAGACCTCGCACCTCGGAGATCGACTTGCCTTTCACCGCGGCGGACATGAGCGACGCGGACGACTGGCTGATCGAGCACCCTTGGCCCGCGATGCGGATGTCGGAGAGCGTGCCTTCCTCCAGCTCCACGTAGAGGACCACCTCGTCGCCGCACAACGGGTTGAACCCCTCGACACGGTGCGCGGGGGGTACGGGCAACTCACCGCGGTTGCGCGGGCTCCGGTAGTGATCGAGGATGATCTCTCGGTACAGGTCTTCGAGACCGGTCATGGGCTCCTCGTGGTGCTTGTGTCACGAGCGGGCGGGCTGCCCGGAGTGTTTTCGAGCACTCCTATCCGAACAGGGTATCGGCCTCGGCCATGCCTTCGGCGAGAGCCTCCACGTCCGACTCGTCGTTGTACAGGTACAGCGAAGCCCGGGCCGTGGCAGATACGCCAAGGCGGCGCATGAGGGGTTTGGTGCAATGGTGCCCCGCCCTGACGCACACGCCGGACTGGTCGAGCACCTGGGCCATGTCGTGCGGGTGGACGTCGCGGTAGGCGAAGGAGATCACGCCGCCGCGCTCCTCGACGTCGGGAGGACCGAAGATCCGAAGGTCCTCGCCGAAGCGCTCGGACAGCGTGTCGAGCGCGTACGAGGTGAGGTTCATCTCGTGTTTTCGGACCGCCTCCATTCCCGTGGACTCCAGGTAGCCGACCGCTGCTCCCAAGCCCACGGCCTCTGCGATCGGCGGTGTGCCCGCCTCGAACTTCCAGGGCAGGACGTTGGCGCTGAACCCGTCGTGGCGGACGTCACGGATCATCCCGCCACCGCCTAGGAAGGGGGGCATCTCCTCCAGCAACGCGCGCCTGGCCCACAAGACGCCGATCCCGGTAGGACCCAGCATCTTGTGCGCGCTGAACGCCAAGAAGTCGCATCCCAGCGAGCCGATGTCGGTGGGCAGATGCGGGACGAGCTGGGCGGCGTCGGCCAGCACGAGTGCGCCGGCGCTGTGAGCACGCTCTGCTATGTGGGCGAGAGGGGGGATCGTCCCGAGCACGTTCGACATGGCCGTGCACGCCACGAGCTTCACTCCGTCGAGCTGATGGTCGAGCTCGGAGAGATCGAGACGGTACTGTTCGTCGACGCCGAGCCAGCGAAGCTCGAGCGAGCGTTCCTCGGCGAGAGTGAGCCACGGCACGATGTTCGAGTGGTGATCCATGTCGGTGAGAAGCACCGCATCACCGGCGTGCAGCCGGTACCGTCCCCAGCTCGAGGCGACCAGATTGATCGCCTCGGTGGTGTTCTTGGTGAAGATGACCTCGTGCTCGGGGTCCGGGGCGCCGATGAAACTGCCCACTGCCATGCGCGCGGCTTCATAACGGCGATCGGCTTCCTCGGCAATCGCGTAGACGCCCCGGTGCACGTTGGCGTGCGTCGTCCGGTAGTAGTCGTCCATCGCGTCGAGAACTGCCTGCGGTCGCTGCGACGAAGATGCCGAATCGAGATACACGATCCGTCGTCCGTGCACACGTTGCGAGAGCAGAGGAAAGTCGGCTTTGGGAGTCAGAGAGCCCATTGTCACCTCCGCCACGGCTCGTATCCCTCGGCCTCGAGGCGATCGGCCAGCTCGTGCCCACCGGTGTCAGCGATCCTGCCGTCGACGAGCACGTGAACGACATCGGGGCGCAGGAGGTCGAGGATCCTCGTGTAGTGCGTGACGAGCAGGATCCCGAGGGCCGGACGCTCGTCGCGCACGGCCTGCACGCCGTGGGCGACCATCCGTAGGGCGTCGACGTCGAGGCCAGAGTCGGTCTCGTCGAGCACGGCGAGCTCAGGATCGAGCATGGCCATCTGCAGGATCTCGTTGCGCTTCTTCTCTCCGCCCGAGAAGCCCTCGTTCAACCGGCGCTCCGACAACGACGGGTCCATGCCCAGACGTTGCATCCACTCCGTCATCGACATGCGAACCTCGAGCACCGAGCGGTTCTCGCCCGCGCGTGCAGAGACCGCTTGGCGCAAGAACTGGACCACGGGGACTCCGGCGATCTCCTCGGGGTACTGGAAGGCCAAGAACATCCCCGCCTTGGCTCGCACGTCGGTCGGCCAGTCGGTGACGTCCTCGCCTCGGAAGCGGATCCTGCCCGACGTCACCTGGTAAGCGGGGTTCCCCAGGAGGGTGCTGGCGAACGTCGACTTGCCTGAGCCGTTCGGCCCCATCAGCGCGTGCAGCTCACCTTCGTCGATGGCCAGGTCGACACCGTGCAGGATCTGGGTGCCCTCGGCGGTGACGTGCAGGTCCTGCACTTCCAGGGTCCGGGTCACGACACGAGTCTAGCGCCGCGTTGAGGATTTGCACTACCGCAATAGTGCGAATATTGGTGCCGGCAGGTGAGAACCGAGCATCGACCATCCGGGCGTCCGTTAGCGTCCTCGTCGGTGAGCGATCGCCGGCCCATCTCCGGCAGGGTGATGGCGATCGGCCGGCCCGGCGGAGTGGTCACCCTCGTCGACGAATCGACCTTCGCGATCAGCACCGAGATCGGCGACATGGTGCCGCCTTCGTCGCAGGGGCTGTTCGTGCGCGACGCCCGGATACTCTCGCGCTTCGAGCTGCGGGTGAACGCGAGTCGTCCCGAGGTCCTTGCCGCGGTGACACAGGAGCCTTTCTCGGCCACCTTCGTTTCGCAGTTCCACCCCGGCCCCGGTCGGGCGGACTCGACCCTGATGGTCTTTCGGCGCCGTTTCGTCGGGCAAGGCATGCGGGAGGACCTGGTGATCCGGAGCTTCGGAGACGAGCAGACATTCTGCTCGCTCGAGCTGTTCGTCGACGCCGACTTCGCGGACCTGTTCGCGGTGAAGGAGGGGCGGGCTGCGGACCCCGATGGCGAGATCTCTCGTGTCTGGCGCGACGAGAGCTTGGAGCTGTCGTACCGCCGAGGAACTGTGAACCGTGGAACGGTGCTGCGGTTCTCGCCCACTCCTTCGAACCTGGGGAAGGACCCGGTGAGCTTCGAAGCCATCGTGCCCGCGCGTGGCGAGTGGAAAGCATGCGTAGAGGTGCACCCCGTCATCGAGGGCAAGGTCATAGACCCGAGATACTTGTGTGGACAGCCGGTTGATCGATCCGCGCCCGCTGAACGCTTGGCCAGGTGGCACCGTCAGGTGCCGCAGGTGGAGACCGATCACGAGGGGCTACGCGCGGTGCTCGCCCGTGGCGCGGAGGATCTCGGGGCTCTTCGCATATTCGATCCCGACTTCCCCGAGCGCGTCGTGCTGGCAGCCGGTGCACCTTGGTTCATGACGGTCTTCGGCCGTGATTCGTTGCTCACGTCCTGGATGGCCCTGCTGGTCGATCCCGACCTCGCGCTGGGCGTGCTGCAGACGCTGGCACGGTTCCAGGGCGAGGACATCGACCCTCGAAGCGAGGAACAACCGGGCAGGATTCTGCACGAGATGCGCTTCGGGGAAGCACCCTCGCTTTCGCTCGGCGGGGGCAGCATCTACTACGGAACCGCGGATGCCACGCCGCTGTTCGTGATGCTGCTGGGCGAGCTGCGGCGATGGGGATTGGCGCGCGAGGCGGTGAACGAGCTGCTGCCCAATGCTGAGCGCGCTCTCGAGTGGATCGAGCGGTACGGGGACATGGACGGAGACGGCTATGTCGAGTACTACCGTGCCACGGACCGAGGCTTGGCGAACCAGGGTTGGAAGGACTCGGGCGACGGCATCAGGTATTCCGACGGCCGCGCAGCGCAGGCGCCGATAGCCCTGTGTGAGGTGCAAGCCTACGTGTACAGCGCTTATCTGGCTCGTGCCCACTTCGCGCACGAGGAGGGCGACGAGGCCACCTTCGACCACTTCCGGGCAAAGGCCACCCGTCTCAAGGAGGACTTCAACCGGGATTTCTGGTTGGAGGACAAGGGTTGGTATGCCGTAGGCCTAGGTCCCGACAAGAAGCCGATCGACTCTCTCGCGGGTGGCGTCTCAGAGCTGGTGTAAACGGCTCGGGGCGAAGGCTCCGTGCTGATACTACGCAGCCGTCGTGACCCTGTCTTCTGTCACCTCCTCGACGTGTTGTTGATCGCGAAGTAGTTCGC
>Ga0181533_1000234_pt1 | contig 72817 bp, 69 predicted proteins | sample PEATcosm2014_Bin_45_FD_119772 | JGI IMG/M metagenome (GOLD analysis project Ga0181533, IMG submission 119772) | Peatland microbial communities from MTU Mesocosm Facility, Houghton, MI, USA - PEATcosm2014_Bin11_60_metaG | ecosystem: Environmental > Terrestrial > Soil > Wetlands > Peat | place... | reverse complement strand
CTCGGAGTTTCGAACGGTTCCAGTAGAAGATAGGCCGCGAGGTTGTTGATCAGCGGGCCCAGAATGTCGAGATGAAAAATCTTGTTTTCCACGCAATAGGCGGTCGCATAGTCGCGCATCTCCAGACTCGGTAAAGCGCAGACTTGTAGTACTGCCCATAGTAATTGATCCAGCCTCGAAGAATGGAATTACTGATACGAGACAGGTCTTCAAGACTTTTGTCACTGCGCCTGTGAAAACGCCAGCTTCTCATCTCGTGACACATCCTTTGAGCAGCCTTACTACTCACCGCAGGGCTGAAATTAACAAAGCGTTGCCCATACTTACTTTGCGCCTCTCTTGGGGCAAACAAATACCCGAGAAACACAAATGTATCGTTTGGATAATTGCCTCGCGGCAACCAATAGCGCCGGTTATAAAGATAGTCCCGGGTATAGGCAGTAAAGTATTCAGAGATCGCCATTTTCTGTCATTCTATGGTGTGTCTTCAATTGGTAGGCATGACATTTCTTATCACATTGATATCTAACATAAATTCTGACGCATCCCCCATACTCCTTGCATGTTTTTCTCCTTGACAATAGTATCACATTTTGATACCATTTATATATGTCTGCTAGGCGTCAGAAGACACTGGCACTGATATTTGAGAACCCGGTCAGATCGGATGTCAATTGGGCAGATATCATTGCATTACTGCAGCACATGGGAGCTGAGATAAGTGAGGGAAAGGGATCGAGGGTCAGGATCGCTCTCAACGGAATTAGGGCAGTTTTTCACCGTCCGCACCCGGAGAAGGAAACCGACAAGGGAGCGCTTAAGTCAATGCGCCGTTTTCTTGTCGAAGCAGGAGTGAAGCCATGATGGAATACAAGGGATACACAGCAAAGGTAGAGTTTGATGATGAAGCGGAGATATTTCACGGCGAGGTGATTGGCATAAAGGATGTGGTAACTTTCCAAGGGAAAACCGCTAAGGAGCTTAAGAAGGCATTTAAGGAATCAGTGGACGATTATCTTTGTTTCTGTAAGGAGCGAGGCGAGGCCCCGGATAAGCCCTTTACAGGGAAGTTTGTCATCCGTGTTTCTCCTGAGTTGCACAGGAAGATTTACCTGTCCGCAAAACTTTCCGACGAGAGCATTAACGCATGGCTGAATGAGAAGCTGGACCGTATTGTCACTGATGAACTGAAAGCGTGTGGCGTATAATAGGTTGCACAGACTTGCACCAGGATTGGTGGCAGGAATAAACCCGCAGCATAGAGCCTGACACGTATACATCTGTCCGCAGCTTTGTATTTTTTTTCGACTAATTCTGCGCTAATAAAGTAGGTCTCTAAACCGGCTACGCCATTCTTAAGAAGTCAAAACTTGCAACTTCTGGGTGGGTCCGTTTATACCGATGAGATGGGTTCGTTCTTAACCGGCGGTAACACTTTGATGTCTAAATCCACAACCCAGTCATAACGCCAGCATCTCTGTCGTGCAACTCCTACCGCTTCGATCGCTGACTTTCCAGGTCTGTATCCATAGGAATCCTGATGGAAATAAGGCTCCACTTCAGGCTCCAGGTACATATTGACCACCATCTGTGCAGTCCGATCAGATACAGAAGGAATACCCAAAAGCCTTTTGCCTCCGTTACCAATGCAGCTTAAGTGGTTTGAAGCCTGCTTCTGCGAGCCGACTCCGAGGGGCCTGCCCTCATCTTTTCGTGCTGCCTCGTGGCGCACTTACGGGGCGAAACTTATCAGACAGTCCATTCGGTCTGAAGGCCCGTAGCCTTTGCGATATCCTGTACACCGCACTATTCGAAAACTTCAAAATAGTAAGTTATTCCCCGGTAATCAATCATGTGGAATGTCCAGTATTGTCTGACTAATATACAAATTTCTATATGGGGCGGTTTTCGTCCAATAATCTGCTTGACTAACATCGGATTGCGTTGTTAGTTCCATTAACGGTCTAATTACTGGTTGTACGAATGAAATTGCGGAAACATTTTTACATGTGCTATCCTCGGCTTGTGGGACAAAGGAAGAATAGAATAGTTGATGAGACATAGAACATTTAAAGAACGGATTAACGGCACTAAAATTAACAGTTCATACGGCATGATATAAGAAGATTGCACCGGCTATTATAATGTCATCAGGGACCGATATAATTCAGGAACTTACAGGCTTAAATGGTGTGTCCACAGCGGAAGGCAAGGCTTACAGATTTGAACCTTCTCAGTTTGGTGAGGCAACCAAGAGCGGAGCAAACGGTTTTATCTTGAAAGCCTTTGACGTTGACGATATGTCTAAAGAAGTCGCTATAAAATTTTATTTTCCAAGAGACCCTTCCTTATCGGAAAACGAAGAAGATGATCAGATAGCTTTCTGTGAATTTGTAGACCAAAATATGACCAGCGACCGTTTCGTCAAATGAATGTGGATTTACAACCAGTCCTTCAACCCGCTAAACGTGTTACGTCCACGTTGGAAGAATTTTATGCCTAATATTAAACTTGTTTTGGAATACGATGGTAGCCGTTATAACGGATGGCAGCGCCAGACGACTATTAAAAGCACGGTTCAGGGAAGAATTGAACATGTGTTGCAACTGATGACAGGAGAAAAAATTGAGCTTCATGGATCAGGCCGTACAGACACCGGAGTTCATGCCCTTGGTCAAGTTGCAAATTTTCATACTCAAAGTCAAAAGGGACTTTCCGAAATAGAGGACTATCTTCATAAATACTTTCCAGATGATATTAATCTCCTGGACATACAGGAAATGCCTGAACGTTTCCATTCAAGGCTAAATTCAAAAGGAAAAGAATACTTATACCAGATTTGGAACCATCCCTTTAAAAAGAATATTTTCAACAGGGGCTATTATTTTCACATAAAGAGACCTTTGAATATTGAAAAAATGAAGGAGGCTGCGGATTTGTTTGTTGGAACCAAAGATTTTCGAAGTTTTACGGCCTTGAAGTCCAAGAACAAATCGACCGTTAGGACACTCTCAAAGATTGACATTCTTAAAAAAGAAAGTGCAATCACTATCAATTTTTCTGGAGATGGTTTTCTTCATAGAATGGTCAGAGTGATTACCGGGACGATTATTCAAGTTGGGTTAGGAGAGCTTTCTGTTTCAGAAATTGAAGAAATGTTTGAAAAGGAAAAACGCTCAGTGGCCGGCTTTACAGCTCCTCCTCATGCCTTGTTTCTGCTTAAAGTCACTTATTGAATCTGAAAACAGTCTGTTTTCCCCGGAATCCTGAAAGACACAGGCATAAAGGCAACCTCGGCATCTTTGCCGGACTTCGGTTCCTGGATGATAGGTTTTCTGCCGGAAACATCAGAGGCTTGGAGTTTTAGGACTTCGCCGATTCTCAGTCCGCACCGTGCTTGAAGCTCCAGAATAAGACGATCCCTGACACTGTGAGAATCGACAATAGCGATACCTGTTTTAAATAACTATCGGCTGAGAGAGGAAAGGCGGCGTGTCTTAAATGGCAGGTACAGATGTCGACAGACTTGCAGAAGACGTTATGGATGCCTACGCTAAGTTTGGTATGGGCTTTCACGGTAAAGGCCGATTCCCGGACAGTCAGTTTGAGGCATTTTTCGACGCCGTTGTTCGTTACGTCGAGGCTACCAAAGACGCTAAGATGATTCATAGGAATATTGCCAGTGTGGTAAGTGGCCTTACTGAGATTCTTAGTTCACAGTCTTCACGGGCACCGGATGAGGCTATTGCCGATGCCGATAGGCCGGAATGTATGCTGTTTAGCGGATACGACCCTCACTTTGAAGGTGATGAACCTCCTGGGTTATAACGAGGCAGGCGGCCTACGACAACCGTATCTCCCGGCACGGGTGGGATTAATCAGCGCTTTTTTTTTAAACCCCAAAGATACAAGGTTTCTTTTGGCATTACACACTGGAGAAAGTGGGCCCCTATAAGCTTTTTTTCACTGTTAGCAATGTTCCAAATCCTTTAAAGAACGGTTAAGTTATAGGGCGAAATCTTCGGGTACGAAAAAAAGAGGCTGGTTTCAGTCTGTGAGGATCATTGAGTGCTGTACCGGCCGAGAACTGAGTGCAGTAAACGTGACCCTATAAGAAGCATCTTAGTTATTTTTCATAGATCATCCTTTTAGTCATGCCGCCATCTTTTCCATGACAATTCGGTTCCGGAAGTTGCCTACACGGTCGTCGTATTGAGCGGATGGACAAACACGCGGTCATTTAGGCCGAGGGCCTTGGCGGTCTCTATGATCTGAGCATGATGTGTGAAGAGAATCACCTGGTTTTTCTCAGCAAGAGTGGCCAGTGCCTTGAGTGTAGCTTTTGCACGCGCGTCGTCGAAGTTGACTAGGATGTCGTCGGCTATGAACGGCATCGGTTCATGTTTTTCAAGACGCCACTCCAGGGTTGCCAATCGGAGCGCGAGATAGAGCTGATCTCTTGTGCCGGAACTCATCTCTTTGACAGTCTTCAAACGTTCACCGGGGCAGACACCTACAAGAATTGGCTGACCGTTATCATCGACATCGGCCCGCAGGCCGGGGAACGCTCCTATGGTCAATTCAGAGAAGTAGCGAGAAGCAATTTTGAGGATTGGGTCCTGGTTTTCTTGCCGGTAACGATCAACTTCCTTTTTCAGGACCTGTGCCGCGATTCTCAGACGCACATAATTTTCAGCTAAACGCCTCACCTTTGCAAGGACCTGCTGGGCCTCTTCTTCCTTTTCAGCAGCCTTGCTGCTTCCGTCCATCCGCTGCAGCTCGTTACGCGCGGCGCCTTTTTGCTCTGAAAGATCACGGATCAGCGGTTCCAGTTCGTCCTTCAGCCTTCTATCTAGAGCATCAATTTCACCAGGGAGGCCATTAGGATCGATTTCAAGACTCTGTCTTTCCAACTCTTCAATGGGAACACCTTCAGCAATACCGGTCAGCGCCTGTTCTATCTGCCCCAATTCGAGTTTTGCGGCGACAAGCTCCTGGAACTTGACCTCAATATCATTAAGTTGTTTATCGTCATCGCATTGAGCCAACTTTCTAATTTCTTTCCTTTTTTCGGTGGCAAGTTCCAATGCAACGTTGGCCTGACGAATATCCTCCTCAGTGGTCTCCAGGTCTTCGGTCAATTTCTCCATTAACGACATAGCCTTTCTAGCCTCTGTCAGAAGAACCTGAAGTTTAACCACAGCCTGCTCAGGGGAAAGTTCATTAAGCTCAGGCGCGACAGCCTGTATGATATCGGCCACATCATTGGAGAACTCAAGCTGGTACTGATCAATCGCCTTAAGCCTCTGTTCAAACCCTTGCGCCTTGTCAATTTGCTCCAGACACCTGCTCATCTTCTCTAGAGCATCGGCTGCATCTTCAGGGCTGGTTTCTTCGGCCATTCCCAGACCCTCCAAAACATTTTTCCATTGTGATAGCCACTCAGCCATGACCTGTTGACTAACCTGCAACTCGTTTCTCGCTATCTCAGCCTCTCCCTGAAGCTCTCTTTCTTTGTCTTCCAGGGACTGTCGCCGATCGTTGTTATCCTTGAATTCTTTAAGTACCTGCTCCGCGTAGTTCAAAGTTGGTTCCAAATTATCCCTCTGGATCTTTTTGCCTTTACCAAGTTCTTTTAGTTCGGCCACAAGTGTACCACTAAGACCCTGGATCTGATCTATAAGAGATTGCCTTTGCTCTTCCTTGTATTTCTCATCAAGAAGCAACCGTCGGATTTCCTGACACTTCTCCAGCCAGTCCCGCATCTCCGTTGGAGAAAGAGGCCGAATGTTGCATCCCTTCCAGGTCTCTATCCACAATGTTTCAAATTGGCTCAGGCGCTGGTCGGCTTCATTTTCCGCTTCCTTTGATCGCTGAAGCTGCTCCTCAAATTTCTCTGCCTGGGCTGAGAGGGTCGCATACTTGTGCACCCGTTCTGCCTCACTACGCAAACGGTCGGATATCTCATCTGTCGAAATAACAGTATCTTCATAAAACTCCGGAAGCTCTTTCCCTTCGCCAAGGCTCCTGAGTTCTTCCCTAATATCTTCCTTTTCCAGCCATGACCGCCTTACTAGCTGCCAGCCCTGATCGCGTTTTGACCGCAATTGGATGAGTTCCTTTTCGGCTGGCACAGTTCCGGCCTTTTCTATTGCCCTGATATCTGTATTAACCCGGTCTAGCTCGTCTTGAAGTTGTTGCTGACTCTCCGTTGCTTTCTCAACCGCATAATGAGCATCCCTTAAATCATCTGCGAATTTGTTTACTGTTTCGAAGGATGGGAGGGCGAGGGAAAGAATGACTTCAACGCAACCCGGAAAGGGCATAAGCTGCTTCACTTCAGTCTCGACAGAGGAATGTTGCATCTTGATATCCAGCTCCAGGGTTCGGAGAAGACTGTTAAGGTCTCCAGCCTTCCTCGCGCTCGCAACAGCCGTGGCAAGTCCTGAAATATCTCTATGGGGGGGAATAGCTTCAAGCTCGCGGTTTGTCTTCCTGATCCCATTATCGAATCCCTTTAACTGTTTTTCCGTCTGCCGCAAGCGCTCCCGAAGACCAGCATATTTATTCCCCAGTTTGAGGATTTCCTGTCTTTTCCCAAAAAGGGACCTAATCTCGTCTACCTGAGTAAGATTTAACCCGGGAACAACCTGGTTCAGAAGAGTCGTACCCTCAGTTTTACAACAGATCATCTGTTCGTGAAGACCGGGGCAGTCTTTTTGAGCCTGTAGTCGAGCCCCGAGCCGCTGATGCAGACCTTCAATACTTTCTGCCTGATCTAGTATCTCCTGCCTCACAGAGCAAAGTGACCGTTTTTGCTCTATTGTCTCCTTACGAGAAATGGCATCTTTCAGTTTTTCTGTAGCGTCTTCAGTTTTATCATGAATTTCAGATAGCTGCTCTAAGAAGCCGCCGGGCAGATGATCCATCGACCCTAAAGACTTTATTTTGTCCAGCAGAGCGCGCTTCCGGGACAGATCTGATGTCGCTCGCTTCGCTCTTTTCAGACGCTCTAACTCCATAAGGCAGTAGTTTCGGTCGTGTTCTGCCTTGCCCAGCGCTGCCGAGGTTGACTCAAACAGCGTTTCCTGTTCTTTCCATGTCTGACTGGACAGGGACAGATCACGGATCTCTTTTTTGATATCCTGAAAGCTTTTAGCTGCCTTATTCAGTTCAGGCTTGCTACCCCCAGCTTTAAACAGTTCTGAGCCCTCGCTGTCCAGAGATTCTATTATGCCATGCAGAGAAGCCAACCCAGCGCCTGCGGAAAAGAGGGCCTGCCCTACATCACCTTTCTGCTCAAGGATGTCGCGACCGCCCGAGACAAGAGTATCGTGGTTTATGCCAAAGAGACTATCGAACAGAGAATCTCCAACACCCTGTAAAAAATCAGTCAGAACACCGGCATCGAGGACGGCCATTTGCGCATCAAGAAGATCGCCGACATTTCGTTTGCGCCGCCAGAAGATCAGTTCCTTTCCCGTCGATGTTTCAATGTGTCCGCCGATCAGCAGCCTGCTATAGTCGTGAATGAAGTTGTCCGGAGTTCGGGTATCGATACCGTAAAGAAGACCCCTGAGCGCCCGTAACGCGGTACTCTTGCCCGCTTCGTTCGGCCCGAAGATGATATGGAGCCCAGGAAGCGCTGAAGAGAAGTCGAGGGGCATATCGGTAAAGTGACCAAACGCTTTGATATCCAGGCGCTTGATTCTCATTTTCCCTGTCCTTCTGCAGTCAGCAGGCGAGCAATCAGAAGGTCCTTAACATCAGAGACGATCTCTCCCCACTGGATAGGGTCAGTCGGGTCAAAAGGATCCTCACCTCCACGAAGCTCAGCGGGAAGTTTATTGAGGAATGTGGTCATTTCGGGATCAAGCTCAGGCAATTTTTCTACATCTATTGCAATGTCACGGAGGTTGGCCAGCAGCATGCCGATTGGGGTGTCGCCTTGCATCAGGGTTTCAGGGTCAATCTGCTCGCGGGTCTTTAGCCTTACTTTCTCCAGCCATATACCGGCGCCACCAAGATTTGCACCCAGTCCCCGGAACTCTTCTGTCCAATAGACAGATTGCGCACGGAGCTTCTGATGAGCTGCCGTCGTACCCTGCAACTCCAGCCGTACCATAACAGGACGGCCGTCGCTTTCTGTGAGTATTGTTTCGAAGGCCTTCTGCACGCGCTCGTACACCTCGTCAGTATTTGCACACCCCTTCACGTCTACCCGACACAGATTCCAGCGCAGGACGTCGAGAGCCACATGCTCCACCTGACTAACCTGATTTTCCTCTACCGTTACAACGGTACATCCCTTAACTCCAGTCTCACGAATATGCCGCCCCTGAATATTCCCGGGAAAGATAATCCATGGATCACTGAGGACCTCCTCACGGTGATGAACATGGCCAAGCGCCCAATACTGATATCCCTTTGCACGCAGTTCATCTGCACTACATGGTGCATAAGGCTCGTGGCCAGCATGTCCGGACAAGGCTGTATGCAGCAGTCCTATATTGAAGTATCCGCTTTTAGCATGCGGATAGTTGCTGCTTAGATTTTCCATGACAGACCGGGTCGCGAAGCTTTGTCCATGGATGACAACGTTGAGATCATCAATTACAAAACTGTCAGGCTTTCGGGTTGGGAACACGTGAACATTGTCGGGCAACCGTAGGCTTTTGGATATCTGGCTGGCAGCATCATGGTTACCCGAGACGATAAAAACACGAATGTTCGCATCTCTGAGTTGAGCCATACGCTGATTAAAGAACAGGCCTGTATTGAAGTCCCGCCAGTCGCCATCATAGACATCCCCGGCAACAAGAACAAAAGATACCTTCTCCCGGATCGCCAAGTCGACCATATTGTCAAGAGCCTGGCGAGTAGCGGTATGAATTTGATCCTGCGGAGCATCCTCCGGCAGCTCAAGTCCCCTCAGGGGGCTGTCAAGATGGATGTCGGAGCTATGGATGAATTTGAACATAAGTTGTCCCAACGGTTTGCATTATTTAACCATTTTTAGTTTATAAAGGGAAAGGGAAGTTCGCCGCCTGTGCGGAAACAAGCATGGAGCGATTCAAGATTGATTTCAAAACTTCCATTGCCTGTTTGTCCTCACATGGATATTCCGCTGCATGATGGGTTGCTCTTCAGTGATCTACCGGGGTATTATAATGCGGGAGAAGGGATAGGGACAAAACAAAATGTTGAAATTGAAGACGTTATCATTCCGATACTTCAAGGTTCAGACTAAACAAAAAAACCAACAAATAACAAATAACAACCTATAACCAGCATTATAACGCCTGATGGATAAATCACCAGACTTACGTATTAGATGTGGGAACTATGTGGAGATGAGTCTTAAAGCGTTGGCAATATATTTGATGATTACTTTTATATTTTATTTTTTTAAATCTTCTGGATTCATAGGCCAAATGATGTCTGCTCCGCTATTATGTTAACACCCGCTGATATGGAGAATATTTTGTTTAAGCCGTCTTACATAGAGACTTATAACTCCGGGAAGCTGTCCGAAAGAATAAAAAAGGCCTATGAAATATTGGAAAATTGTCATCTTTGCCCCAGGGAATGCGAGGTCAACAGATTAAAGGATGAAAAAGGCGTTTGTCGCACTGGCCGTTTGGCCATGGTCTCGAGTTACAGCCCACATTTCGGAGAAGAGGATCCGCTGGTCGGGACTAATGGTTCCGGCGCCATCTTCATGACCAACTGCAATCTCCTTTGTGTCTTCTGCCAGAACTGGGAAGTCAGCCACCTGGGTGAGGGGAGAGAAGTAAGCTCAAGAAACCTTGCCGGGATGATGATTCACGTTCAAAGGCAGGGATGCCACAACATTAATTTCGTTAGTCCGACTCACGTCGTACCTCAAATCCTCGATGCCTTGCAATATGCTATCGAAGACGGCTTGAATGTGCCCCTGGTTTACAATACGGGCGGTTATGATGCTGTTGAAAGCCTGAAGTTGCTGGATGGCATCTTCGATATTTATATGCCTGATTTTAAATTCTGGGACCCTGTAATAGCTAGTAATTATTTAAAGGCCCCGGATTATCCGGTAAAAGCGAGGCAAGCCATAAAAGAAATGCATCGCCAAGTTGGCGATCTCATTCTTGATGAAAACGGTATCTCTTTGCAGGGAATTCTTTTGCGGCATTTGGTAATGCCTGGTGGATTGGCAGGGACAAGAGAAATAATGCGTTTTATTGCTAAAGAGATATCTCCGAACACTTATGTGAATATAATGGATCAGTACAGGCCATGCGGCAATGCCGGTAAATACTCTCCTATCGCCCGTTGCATTACCAATGAGGAGCATGAGGAAGCCTTGAGGGCGGCCCGCGCAGAAGGTATTACGAGGATCGACGAGCGAAAAAGCAGAAACTTCATTCGCTGGACATGGTAACTCATCTGCATTTATGTCATTGCTGACTAGGGATGAACTAAGCAGAAAATGCAGCAAGCGATCCGTCATTCCGGCTCGTCCGGAATCGTCCCTAAGTGGTTTAAAAAAACGTTTCCGGACAAGACGGAATGACGTCAAAAAGCGTGGAAAAGGCGCATGGTGAGAGAAATAAATAGCGTCCACAAGCATATGGAGGTTATCGTCCTGCTACAGTTATGCAAGACGTCATGACAGCGCGACTTCAAAAAAGCTATTTCGCAAATCCCTCTACCATTCAATCTTATTGACCTTTTACTATTCCTTATGTCATATTTATGACATGGTACGTAGCTACTCCCCGGAAGTCACCAATACTATTCAGATTATAGGGAATTCTCCGGCTATTAAGCGCATTTATGAATTGATGGCCAAAGTGGCCTGCTGTCCAAGTACCGTCCTTATGTCAGGAGAGAGCGGTACCGGCAAAGAACTTGTTGCCAAGTCAATTCACCTTCATAGCGACAGGGCTGAAAGGTTGTTTGTCCCTGTAAATTGCGGGGCCATTCCCGCCGACCTGCTTGAGTCTGAATTGTTCGGCCATGAGAAGGGAGCTTTTACGGGGGCAATTGCGACCAGGATCGGAAGATTCGAGTTAGCCGACGGGGGAACAATACTTCTGGATGAAATCGGGGAGATGCCGCAACTGCTGCAAGTGAAACTTCTAAGGGTGCTGCAGGAACGCTCTTTTGAACGGGTAGGCGGTAACAGGACGATCAGTGTCGATGTGAGGATAATCGCCGCAACCAATCAAAACCTGGAGGCCGCTGTTAAAGAAGGACGTTTCAGGGAGGACCTGTATTATCGGCTTAACGTTATTCCAATTGAAATTCCTCCTCTGCGGGAGCGGGTGGATGACATACCTCTCCTTTGCGGTTTCTTTATAGAAAAATACTCCAAAAAATTTGGAAGAAACCCGATAACCGTTACTTGCGAGGCTACGAAGGTCCTGTCCGGCTACTCATGGCCCGGTAATGTCAGAGAGCTTGAAAATGCTATAGAGCGGCTTCTTGTGCTGAAAGACAATGATATAGTGACGCCGTCCGATTTGCCCGAAAGAATGACTGGAAAGAGGATACCCGAACTTCCTCATAGTGAAGATGACGATAACAACCCCTTTGTCAGCGGTCTGGACCTTAATGCCGCATTGGAAGGCTACGAAAAAAGACTTATTCTTCATGCTCTTGAACTTCATAGCGGTGTTAAGAGTCAGGCTGCAAAATATCTTAATATCAATCGCACTACATTAATCGAGAAAATGAAGAGGTTGGATTTGTAACAAACGTGTATGTGCAGTACGCTGTACGCGCGATGCTTGTTACATAAGATGTCATAAAAACAACATTTTTAACGATGAAAGAAAACATATATGTCAGATAATTGACTTGAAAAATGCATTTGGAAACCACAGAGACACGCAAGAAACATTGAATGTTGAATTTTGAATGATAAATTAGTGAGGAGCAGAAGATGGGAAGTTACAGGTTAAAACAATTATTTTTTAACTTTGCACCCTTCACTTTTCACTCTTCACCTGTTACTTTAAAAAAAGTGGTCTGTATTTTGTCTGTCGTGATGATGCTGATTGCAACATGCACGCGTCCGGCTTGTGCTGACGAAGAACAGCTGAAATCAGCGGACAATTTGTATAGGGCAAGAAATTACGGCGCAGCGGAAGAGATTTATCGCGATGTTTTTATAAACAACAAGAAGGGTCCGCTTTCGGAACGTGGATTATTCGGCGCGGCGAAAAGTGATTACAAACTGAAACGCTATAATACAGCTCGCCTGAATCTGGAGCGCTTCTTGTTGGCCTACCCGCAGTCGGTTTATGTGAACGAGGCCTTTTTTCTGCTGGGCTATATTTTTATGTACGAGTACAAAATGGACCAGGCGGAACGTTATTTTGAGATGGTAAGCGGTCCTTTAAAGCAATTGGCCGCTATAGGAAGGGCAGAGGTCGCTCTCAGGGGTGAGAACATCGCGGCTGCTGAATCCATTATCAGTGCTGTGGATAAGAAAGAGCTGGAACATAATCCGCGGGCGCTCTATGTAAGGGCTGCCATATTCAGCAAAAAAGGCATGCACAAAGATGCGGTAAATATAATAACCAGAGTTTTTGATGCCGCGTTAAAAGAAGAGGACTTGAGGGCTGACAAGGCCTTAATTTATTTTAATGCTTCCCGGTCCAACGAGGCGGAAAAACTGTGCAAGTCCATAATCGCAGATCCTGTATCGAAGCTTGAACAACAGAAGGCCCAGAAAATTCTTGCCAAATTGTATGAAGGCAAGGGAAGGGTGGATGAGGCCCTGGAATTGTATCTCGAAATTGTCCGTTACGAGATGGATGACAGCATTAAAATGTCCATAGCGAAGCTTTATGATATAAAGGGAGAGACCGGAAATGCCCTAAAATACGCGAATCTGCTCAAGGACAGGGGAATAAGGTCGGCAGAAATGGAAAAGCGTCTAAAGAAGCTTATGGCTGCCAGGAATCCCGAGGCTGTGGCGTACTTGAGCAGATTTTCCGCCGCGATCGGCGCTGATAGCCCGTTTATTGTCAAGGCTGCACGATACCTGATAGAAAACGGAAGGAAATTAGAGGGTACCTTGATGCTAAGAAGGGCACTGAAAGGTCTTGAAAGCGGAGATGCTGCGCTGTTAATGGCTGAAGTGCTTTTCAATGACGGGAAATACAGCGAGGCAAAAAAATTTGCAGCACCTCTTTTGCTTGAAAACAGATATTTCATCGAGGCAACATTTCTTATGTCTGAGATATTGAGCAAGGAGGGCGATCCGGCAGGCGCTATCACTTATCTGGAAAGGGCGGCCAAATATTCAAACGACAGCAGGATCGATAGCAAGATCGCTGATTTATATGTAGAAAGCGGAGACAGGACCAGGGCATTGAAATATTATAAGGCCGCCGCTGACAGGGGCGGCGCAATTGCTGCGCTTAAGGCCGGCGACCTGACTTACCTTTCCGGAAATGTTTCCCAATCCCGTGTTTATTATAAGCGGGCGTTAAGCCTGGGCCTTTCCGATCAAAAGAATCTTCAGTGGGCTTACTACCAGTACGGAAAAATGACAGGCAATGAAGAGTATCTGAAAAAGGCTGCACAGAGCGGCGGCATAGTAGGAGAAGCTGCCGGACTACAATTAAAAGGAAGGTAAATGAGTGGAGCGTAAAGCGTCGGGAGTCAAGCGCGGAGAGTCAAAGACAAAAAGACGACAAAGACTTGTATTTGATTTTACGCACGACGCTCCACGCTCGACTCTCGACACTAAGAGGATATGGCTGATATAGAACTCCTTAACAAAGCGATCGAAAGCTTTAATTCTGCCTCAGCGACGCTGACACACTATTACAAAACACTTGAAGACAAGGTTGAATTGCTGACTGAAGAAGTAGAGCACAAAGAGCGTCTGCTCAGCAGCATTTTGGACAGCATCGACGTAGGTGTTGTATTTTTTGACAAGCAGGGTATTATACGTCTGGTAAATAGCGCCGTTGAGCGGCTGCTTTCGGTCAAATCCGATAAAATCATAGGAGGCCGCTCGCTCCGAGCCGAGATTGGTGATGAGAGGGGTGCAAAACTGCCTGATCGTCGGGCAACAATGCTGAAGATCCTGCCTGAAAAAGGCAAACCTTTTTATGCCCTTGTATCAAATTCACCTGTAAATGATTCCGAAGAACAAAATATCGGTCATGTGCTCATATTCAAGGATATTACCAGATTGAAGCAGCTCGAGGCTGAAAACGAGAGGAACGCCAGGCTGAGCGCGATGGGAGAGCTTGTATTGAAAATTGCCCACGAGATCAGGAACCCTCTCGGCAGCATCGAGCTATTTGCAAACCTGATCTCCAATGACCTGAAAGACACGACACAGGGGGATTATGCAAACAGGATCTCCAATTCAGTAAAGACTCTTGTCAATACTCTCGATAACATGCTCAGATTTTCAAAAGAGATAAAACTGCGCCGTGAGGAGTGTTTGATAAACGATGTCGTTGATGAACTTTGCAGGGAATTCAGGGAATTGTTTTCAGGAAGCAATGTGAGGCTTGAATTTATGGAGCATGGCCGGTATTCTGTCTATGCAGACAAAGGACTATTAAGGCAGGCGTTGATCAATATCCTTTTGAATTCAGTCCAGGCAATGCCGGACGGAGGAAACATTACGGTGGAAATAAAATATTCAGAGGTTATGCCTTCAGCAATCGAAATCTTGATCCGTGACAACGGTCCCGGCATGGACAATGAGACAAAGTCAAAGATATTTGAACCATTCTTTTCTACAAAAGACAGGGGCACAGGCCTCGGCTTATCGATAACGTCGGGAATAATAGCTGCCCATGAAGGAAGCATCGACGTTATAAGCAGGCCGGGCGCCGGGACAGAGTTTAAGGTTTCGCTGCCGGAGTTAATAAAGACATGAGCGGTACAATATGAAACCTGTCCTGATAATTGATGATGAAATCGATATGGCGCTGGCGCTCAGCGAATCGTTGAAACGGTGTGCTTTTGATCCTGTTGTATATCACAACCCGGTGGAAGTCCTTGCATCATGCAACATAAAGGATTTCTCACTTATTATCACGGACATGAAGATGCCGAAGATGAATGGAATCGAGTTTCTTAAGGTGATACGGGAGCGGAATATTTTTGTGCCTGTCATTGTAATTACTGGATTTGGTACGGTTGAGAATGCCGTTGACGCGATGAAACTCGGCGCAACCGATTACATAATGAAACCGTTTTCGTTTGAGTCGCTCAGACAAGTGATCGACCGGATACTCCCTACGGAGGACGCCGACATCGTCGCTGAGTCATCTCAGATGAAGAGCCTGATGTCTATAGCAAAAGAGGTAGCTAAGAGCGATATTACTATTATGCTGTCGGGAGATAGCGGGACAGGTAAAGAGGTCGTGGCCCGGTTTATCCATAAGAACAGTCTGAGGGCCGATAAAGCATTTATTGCCATTAATTGTGCCGCTATTTCCGAAAACCTCCTGGAATCAGAACTGTTCGGCCACGAAAAAGGCGCTTTTACGGGCGCTGTAGACCGCCGCATGGGCAAGTTTGAGCTTGCAAATGGTGGAACGATGCTTCTTGACGAGATCAGCGAGATGGCTTATTCTTTGCAAGCCAAGCTGTTAAGAGCTATCCAGGAAAGGGAGGTTGACCGTATAGGCGGCCGCATGCCGATTCCGGTTGACGTGCGGGTTATTTCTACAACTAATCGCGACCTTCTCGCCGAAGTAAAAAACGGGCGTTTCAGGGAGGACCTTTATTACAGGTTAAATGTTTTTCCTTTAAAGCTGCTGCCTCTCAGGGAGCGTCGGGATGATATTATACCTATGGCGGAGTTCTTTCTTAAAAAATTGGCTGCCAAGATGGGCAAACACTTTTCGCTGTCCGATGAGCTTAAATCATATCTTGGCGATCTTGCCTGGGAGGGCAATGCACGGGAGCTTGAGAATTTTATTTACAGGACTGCCGTTATATCGCCGGCTGAGGTATTAAGGCCACCCGCAGACTGGCTGTCAAAAAATACTGCTGCCGGCTGCGCGGCAAAAACAGGCACCATGAAGGACATGGAACGGGAACTGATAATTGAGACGCTCAGGAAAACCGGTGGTAACAGGACAAAGGCAGCTGAACTACTGGGGAAGACAGTGAGGACCGTAAGAAATAAGATAAAGGAATATACTATTAGCTCCGAGGAGTATCAGTAAAAAAAGAGGTAGAGAATGAGGCAGGTGAAGGTAAAGGAGATATTTTCTGCCTTTAATGGCACAATAATTGCATAGAAATTAACGAACACTATACGAGAAAAGGCAGACAAAAAATAAGGTAAAAGGGTATGGTAAAAAAAAATTTGGTCTTTACCTGTTTCACTCTTTACCCGTCTTTATCTGTCTTATAAGGAGGACGTTATGCCGGACAAGATAGGCAAGGTACTTGAACATATGCTTGATGTTGCCGCTTTCAGGAACAGGGTGTTGACATCAAATATCGCTAACGCGGATACACCGGGGTATAAAGCAAAAGATATATCGTTCCAAAAAGAGATGGAAAAGGCTGCAGGCACTGAGGGAAATAAAAGTTTTGATATATATGAATCAGCAGCGACGGTGACCAACAGGGACGGCAACACCGTAAATGTTGATATCGAGATGGCAAAAGTTGCTGAAAATACATTAATATACGACACGGCAGTCCAACTGATATCTATGAAACAGCGGATGAAAAAGAGTATCTTAACAGCACAATAAAGGGAGGCCTCTGATGAAAGATATGTTTTTGCCTTTGAATGTAAGTGCAACGGCCCTTGAAGCGCAGAAAATAAGAATGAATACTATCGCCTCGAATATTGCCAATGTAAACTCCACATCCTCTCCTGAGGGCGGTCCATACAAAAGGAAAGATGTTCTGTTTGAGTCATATTTATATGACGAAAGTTCCGTTGGCGTCAATATCTCCAAAATTGTTGAGGACGAAAGACCCCCAAGAAAGGTCTATGACCCGGCTCACCCGGATGCTGATAAGGATGGTTATGTCAGTTACCCTAATATCAATACTATAGAAGAGATGGTCAATCTCATAGACGCTACACATGCCTATGAGGCAAACCTGACACTCATTGCGGCATATAAAGACATGTTTACGAAGACACTTGCTCTCACGCAGGTATAAACGCGTGAGCGTTATGCGTCGGGCGCTAAAATTAGACCGGGGCGGACCCGGAATGAAAGACAACATAAAGGGGTATATGTCAGACTACATCAGTTTTACTTTCTTATTTTTTGACGCTCGACGCTTAACGATTAGCGCTCGACGCAATAGGGGAGGCGCATATGAGTAATATTTCCGAGATCACAGGAGACATACAGCCAGTCATTTCAGGACCTGCAAAAACAGCTGAAAAAGGAAGCGCGTCGTTCGACACCGCCATCAAGGATGCATTAAAAGAGGTGTCCGAAGTCCAAAATAATGCTGACAAGGCCATTGAGGATTTTTCAAAAGGTGATGTACAGGATATTCACACTGTTGTGCTTGCAATGGAGAAGGCCGATATGTCCATGCAGACGTTGCTGCAAGTAAGGACCAAGCTCCTGAATGCATATAATACAATTATGAGTATGCAGGTATAACATGCGTCAAGCTTTGAAGAGCGTCGAGAGTCGAGCGTCAAGGGTCGAGTTTAAGAGACAAAACGGGTCAATATGTGTTATTTGCAATTTGGCAGTTTTTTATTTTTTATTTCTTTGTCTCTTGACGCTTGACGCGCGACGCTTGACGCGCGACGGAGATTTTTGATGGCGTGGAAAGATGTACTAAATCAGATAAAAGCATGGCCGCTTAAAAAGAAAATATCACTTATTGGAGTTATCGCGATTACCATAGCGCTTATGGCCGGGATAATGCTCTGGAGTGAGCGGGTTGACTACCAGGTCCTTTACAGCAATCTTACCCAGGAGGACGCCGGTCAGGTCATCAATAAATTAAAAGAGATGAAGGTCCCTTACAAGGTTGATGGAAATGCCATTTATGTTCCCAGCAGTAAAGTCTATGAACTCAGGCTTGAATTGGCTGCCCAGGGCGTCCCGCAGGGGGGAGGTGTCGGCTTTGAGATCTTTGACAAGAACCAGTTAGGGGTCACCGAATTTGTCCAGCGGCTGAATTATATCAGGGCTCTTCAGGGCGAGATTGCGAGGACAATCCGGCAACTTGCCGAGGTAGATCAGGCGAGGGTGCATATAGCAATACCTGAACGGACTATCTTCACCGAAAGGGAAGAAAAGCCGACTGCCTCTATTGTTTTGAAGCTCAAGGCAGGGAGAGTGCTGAGTCAGGGGCAGATCGGCGGCATTGTACACCTGGTTTCGAGCAGTGTCGAGGGATTGACACCCGATCGTGTGACTGTAATAGACAATATGGGGAATATGCTGTCAAGACCGTCCGATGGTGAGGTTGCAGCAGATGGTAAACAACGTGATTACCAGAAATCGGTGGACAAGGATTACGAAACAAAGCTGGCAAGCATGCTTGAAAGTATTGTCGGGAAGGGAAAGGCCATTGTCAGGGCGGCGGCAAAGATAGATTATTCGCAGGTCGAAAAGACGGAAGAGAGTTTCGACCCTGATACCATCGCCATGAGGAGCGTTCAACGCAACAAGGAAAATACCACCGGCGCCGCGAGCGGCGGTATTCCGGGTGCGCTGTCAAACCAGCCCGGGCAACAGGCTGCAGCTGCTTCTTCATCACCTAATTCCTCACAGAAGCAGACAGAAAATATAAACTATGAGGTAAGCAGGAGCGTCAGTAAGATAATCCAGCCGCGGGGTGAAGTTAAAAGCATTTCCGTTGCCGTACTTGTTGACGGCACCTATAAGAAAGAAAAAGACAAACAGGTCTATCAGGCGAGAAGTGAAGCTGAGTTGAAGAAATACGAAGAAATAATAAAGGCCGCTATAGGATTTAATAAGGATCGGGGAGACCAGGTGATTGTCGAAAATGTGCCGTTTGAAACGGTGCCCGAAGAAGTCGAAAAAACGGATTACTCGAGAGTCGTTTTCTCCGGGTTAAAATATATGGTGCCGCTTGTCTTAATTATTCTGATTATTTTCTTTGTGATTAAACCTGTTATTGAGACCCTTAAGACCATGCCGGAGGCCCGCGGCCTGCCCCGGGAGTTTCCGCCTGCAGCAGGAGTTGCAGGTGTTGGGGGGCCTGGAGGTGTTGAGGAGGAAGCGATAGACCTTGCTTCAAAAGAGGGAATGAAGGCCAAAGTGACGGAGGTGGTGAAAAAAGACCCCCGGAGGGCTGCTACTATTCTGAAGGAATGGCTTTCGGAATAAGTGAATGAAACAATTGACCGGTGTTGAAAAGGTTGCCGCATTTCTGTCACTAATCGGCGAGGATGCGGCAACGGTAGTTTTTAAGCATCTTGATCCCATCGAGCTGGCAAGGGTCATTCCCATGATGGCCCGCGTAAAGCTGTCTCCCGAGGTGGCTGAAGGTCTCTTGGAGGAGTTTGCCGATAGATTAGGTACCGCCATGTTTGTCGTAGATGAGGATTATATTAAGAAAATATTGGTAAAGGCCTTCGGAGAAGACCATGCAAAAAAATTGATGGACAAGATCGAGAGCGGCGCAAGCGCCTTCGATATCCTTAGATGGCTTGATTCTGGCGCTATTGCCAACCTTCTTTCGAGGGAGCATCCCCAGACGATCGCAATAATTGTCGCTTATCTTGAAGCTAACCAGGCTGCTGAGGTGTTGGGGAAGCTTCCGGAACATATAAAAATAGATGTCGCTTTGAGAATTGCAAGTCTTGATCAGATATCGCCTTCTATCCTGGGAGAACTGGAGGACGTGTTGCAGTCCCAGCTTCAGAGTTACACCAGGGGTAGGAAGATCGGCGGTATTAAAACCGTGGCTGAGATACTCAACCAGCTCGACAGGGCGTCAGAAGACCTGATTCTTAAGAATATCGAAGAGAAGGACCAGATCCTGGCTGATGAGATAAGAAAACTGATGTTCACCTTTGATGACCTTGTTGTGATTGACGACAGGGGCATACAGATGATACTGAAAGAAATAACCACTGATGACCTTGCGCTGGCTTTGAAAATGGCATCTGATGAACTCAAGTCAAAAATATTCAGGAATATGTCTCAGAGAGCCGTTCAGATCCTGAAGGAGGAGATGGAAGCTAAAGGCGCTGTGAGGGTTTCGGATGTTGAAAAGGCCCAGATGAATGTCGTCAGGGTCGCCCGGAGGCTCGAAGAAGAGGGCAAGATCGTTGTTGGAGGCAAAGGTGGAGAAGAAATTATTGTTTAACGCACAGGGAAAGCCTGTGCAAATATATACTTTTCAAGAGTTTGATACTGAAAAACCTATAGTCGAAGCTGAGGGGCCCGCTCCTTTGGAAGAGCCGATGAGTGAAGAGGCGCTGCAGGAGCGCATAAAAAGCCTTGAAGACAATGCCCGTAAGAGAGGTTATGCTGAGGGGCATACTGAAGGTCTCACTAAAGGTTTGGCCGAAGGAAAGGATGAAGTGAGCGCCTCCCTCAAAAGACTCGGAGAAATTATAGTGTCGCTTGATCAGTTCAGGGAGAATAAGCTAACTGAACTGTTTCCCGATATCATTGAGCTCTCGCTCGAAATCGCAAAGAAGATTGTCCATAAGGAAATCGATCTTGATAGAAACCTGATAGTCTCTGTTGCCCGGGACGCCATACGGAAAGTCGGAGAAAAAGAAGAAAACGTTGTTATAAAGGTTAATCAGCTCGATTATGAAGTAATGATATCGTATATTGACCTGATCAAAGAACAATCGGGACTGAAAAACATATCTGTTGAGCCCTCAGCCTCAATATCACCGGGAGGCTGCTACATTGAAACTCCTACCGGAGAGGTCGATGCCAGGCTCGAAGAGCAGATGAAGGAAGTCGAGGATGTCATCAGCACTGCAACTAATAGAAAGATGTAAATCTGTTGTCAGGGAAACCGATCCTGTCAAGGTATACGGCAAGGTAAGCAAAGGGATTGGGATCTTGATTGAAGGTCTTGGCCCTCATGCCAATATAGGCGACATATGCCAGATAGAATCAAACGTCGATGGAGCGGGACAGGTCATAGAGGCCGAAGTTGTCGGCTTTAAGGAAGATAAAATACTTCTAATGCCTCTTGGTGAATTGAGGGGCATCGGGCCAGGTTCCAGGATAGTGGCCAAGGGCAGACAGCGTTATATAAGGGTGGGCAGCGGCCTTTTAGGCAGAATACTTGATGGCATCGGCAACCCGATAGATGCAAAAGAACCACTTACAGGTGAACTGTTCCCTGTCTATAATGAACCGATAAATCCGTTATACCGTCAGCGTATCACTACACCTCTTGATTTGGGGATACGCTCTTTAAACACTCTTCTTACCTGCGGAAAAGGACAGCGGATCGGGATAATGGCGGGGAGCGGTGTAGGCAAGAGTGTGCTCCTCGGGATGATGGCACGGCATACTGCAGCCGATGTCAATGTCATTGCCCTCATCGGTGAGCGCGGCAGAGAGGTAAGGGAGTTTATTGAGAAAGACCTCGGAGAGGAGGGACTGCAACGGTCTGTCCTTGTGGTCGCTACCTCGGACACCTCTCCGCTTATAAGAATACGGGGTGCTTTTGTCGCTACGGCTATTGCCGAGTACTTCAGGTCTATGGGCAAAAACGTTCTGTTGATGATGGACTCACTGACACGATTTGCAATGGCACAGAGGGAGATAGGGTTGGCGGCAGGTGAACCGCCAACGACTAAAGGGTATACGCCGTCGGTTTTCAACCTGTTGCCCAAACTCCTCGAACGGGCCGGCACATGGGAGCTGGATGGGACCATAACCGGCCTTTATACAGTCCTTGTTGAAGGCGATGACATGAATGAGCCCATCGCGGATGCAGCCAGGTCAATACTTGATGGCCATATAGTCCTATCCAGGGAGCTTGCCAACCATAATCATTATCCGGCTATCGATATACTTCAGAGCATAAGCAGGCTTATGAAAGATATCTCTGTTGAGAAGCATAAAAAAAATGTAGCAGAAGTGCTTGAAATAATGGCTTTATATAAGAGATACGAAGATGTTATTACGATAGGGGCGTATAAGGAAGGTACAAATCCAAAGTTGGATCATGCCATACGCATGATGGAAAAGATCAGGCTTTTCCTTAGGCAGCAAATAAACGAGAAGGTCACGTTTGACCAGGGCCTTCAAGAACTCTATCAATTAGTGGAATAACGCTAAGGATCGTCGAGCGTCAAGCGTCGAGGGTCGAGCGCAAAAGAAAAGGCAGACCAATATGTGTGAATTGTTATTTGATAGTTTTTTATTTTTTTGTTTCCCGACTTTGGCGCTTCGCGCACGACGACTGACGCTTGACGAGATATTATGAGCGCTATTGAAAGTCTGTTGAATCTTAAGCGATGGAGCGAGGACGAGGCGAAGCAAAAGTTCGCACTTATCCTTAAAGAGCTTGAGGCGGAAGAGAAACGCCTTCTCGGCCTGGAGGAGCAATACAGGGACGCGGACAGGAAATTTGAATCTGCATCGAACGAATTAATCGACATTGCTGAGCTTAAGAGGTTGAATTATTATCTTGAACATGTACTGGCCAAGATGCAGCGTCAGAAGGAAGTGATCGAGTTAAAGGAAAGACAGGTGGAATCGGCCCGTAAAGCGCTTCAGGAGGCTGCGCAAGAGAAAAAGACATTTGAAAAACTTGACGAGAAACAAAAAAGTGGCCTCCGCAAGGAAGTTAAAAGGAAAGAGCAGATAGGGGCGGACGAGCATTCCGGGATACGACATGCCAGAAAGACGGAATAAGACAGGCGATGGGCAAATAAAGACAGGCTATAGGCAATGGGCGATAGGCAATAGGCAGAAGGAAAAATGAAGACAATAAAAAAAGCCGTAAAAGCAGGCGAGGGGCAATGGGCGATAAGCTATAGAAGAATATTTTTTATTATTTTATTCTCCTTAACCTATAACCTATTGCCTATAGCCTATAGCCCGTCCTATTGCCTATTGCCTATAGCCTATAGCCCGTCCTATTCTTTTGCTCAGGAGCAAAAACAGCAGCCTCAGCAACAGGAGTCGTTCGAAGAGGAACGGCTTTCAATCATTAAGTCGGATATTCAGAAAGAAGTTGAACACAACGAAAAACTTAAAAAAGAGATTGAAGAGGCGCAAAAGAATATTGACGAAAACACTAAAGAGCGCCTGCTGAAAGTAAGTAAGATATACGAAGCAATGCCTCCTGAAGAAGCTGCTAAAAGGCTCGAAAAACTTGACGAGAACACTGCCGTAGATATAATCAGCATGCTGAAGCCGAGGGCTGCGGGCGGAATTCTTGCCCAGATGGACAGTGATAAGGCCGCATCCATTTCCAAAAAAATTATCACCAAAGGCAAGAAATAGCACAAAAGCGCGTCGAGCGTTGAGCGTGCAGCATAGAGTGCCAAAAAAAAGAGGCAGTTTTATTGTCTGTTGCTTTTGACGCGTGACGCTGAACGCTAGCCGCTCGACGCGCTTTTGTGCTATGCATTTTTTTCCTATCAGGAAGTTTTTTCCTTTAATGCGATGAACGCATGGCGCCCCTGCGCCACCACAACTACCCACGCTCGACTCATGACGCTCCACGCTCGACGATTTTTTTTTGGCATGCATATTGCTTTCTCTCTTTATAGTTAAGTCATCGGGAGGTTTAGATGGTCGGCAAGTTAATGGTTCAGGTCAGTGCTAATATGCCCTCTTTGGGCGTAACGTCTTCCAGTGTACCTGATGGGGTTGGCCCGGATGGCCAACCGGCAGCAAGTTTTACCGATCTTTTGCAAGCAATAGTTTCCGGCCTTGATAAAGGTCTTGGAAATCTTCAGGAAGGAACGATTATCGGCGCCGATGGCAAAACAGTTTCGTCCGAGAACTTGATGGAGCTGATGCAAAAATTTTCCAACGGTAAAGGGAGTGGGTCGGACAAAAAATCAGCTTCCGGAAACAGCGTGACCGATGCGCTTCAGCAGATGATGACACAACTGCAGGCATCATTTGCTCAGCCGGTCGCGTTTATTGCCCCTTATCAGTCTCATAATACTTCTTCCTCTGACACTTCCGTTATTGCTGCATCTGGTGTGGATGGCGGCAATAGCGCCGGTACCCTGATCGCGGCTTTGGAGAGCGCAATCCAAAAGGGTGATATAACAAAACAGAGTGTTATTAACACATCTGAATTGCCGGCTGCAGTACAGACAGCGGGTAAACAGTTGAACATGGATTCTGTGCCGATAGCACGGGATACGGTTGTTACAGATCAAAGCGAGCTTGTTGCAGCTCAAGACAATGCCCAAACGAGCGGCCCCAATCTTGAACTTGCCGCGTTTAGCGTGGCGGCACAGAACAATTTGACCGGTAACAATGAACATCCGGCCCGGAACACTGCAGACTCATCAATGTTGAATACTGCAAACTCTTCAGTGCAAAGTCCTGCCAACGCTGCGGCGCGGAACATTGCAAACTCTTCAGTGTTGAACACTGCGAACACATCAATGCTGAACACTGCAAACTCTTCAGTGCAAAGTCCTGCCAACGCCGGGGCCCAGAACCTTGCAAACTCTTCAATGTTGACCACTGCAACCTTTTCAGTGGAAAGTGCTGGAAACGCTGCGACGCCGAACACTGCAAACTTTTCAATCCTGAATACTGTAAAAGCTTCAGTGCAAAGTGCTGCAAACGCTGCGGCGCTGAACACTGCAAGCGGTACAGCTGAGAACACTTCAAACGTTTCAATGCCGGACCCTGAGCGAGGCGCTCTCAACTCTCTGGTAAAGGGTCTGACCGGAGATCTAGGTATTAAGGAAGTGAGTGTGACCTTGAATAACCAAAACAAGTCTGTGGCCGGAGATACTAGCAACAATACTGCTTTTCCTCCTGTCACTTTGCAGCAGACCCCCATTGCCAACGATTCCCAACCGGCCCAGGAAACCTTGCCTGTCAATAAATTAAATGAGTTGAGCGAGCCTATCATGAAGACGCTTGGATCGGGTGAGAAGAGCCTGCTTATAAAGCTTTCTCCTCCTGATATGGGCACCATCGAGATAAGGCTCAAGATGGAAAACGGCGTTTTAACTGCCGACTTCAAGGTTGACTCCACTGCGGTAAAGGACCTTTTCTCTATTGCAATGCCCCAGATTAAAAATTCAATAGAAAACTCAGGCATAAAGACAGGCAATTTTTTTGCAAATTTGAAAGATGACAGATCTTCGGACGGCGGGAGACAACAGGATACAAACCAGCAACAGCAAAGACAGCAAAAGGAACAAAAACCAAGTTTCTTTGATTTCTTTGCATAACCAATAGCAGAGGCTTTTAAAGCCAAGGAGGTTATTATAATGTCAACTGCGGCTATAGCAAACACTTACAACAACGCAGCAGCCACTAACACGAGCAATTCAACGGGGACGTCGGGCTCATCGGCTAAGTCGACTTCATCGTCGTCAGCATTGGGAGAAAACGATTTTATGACTCTGTTGATCGCACAGTTGAAGAACCAGGACCCGTCTAATCCCCAGGACAGCAGTGCTTTTGTTGCAGAACTCGCCCAATTCAGCAGTCTTCAGCAGGAAACCCAGGTAAACCAGAATTTACAGCAGTCCGCTGCGGTCGGGATGATCGGGACACAGATAACGGACAACACCGGCAAGACGGGTGTGGTGACGGGGTTTAGTACCGCTTCCGCCAATAGTACTAACGGGCTCCAACTTAATATTATTAATTCCAGCGGCACATCATCGACCGTTAATTACTCGAATATTACCCAAGTCTCCAGTCCCACCAGCCAGCAGCAATCAACCAGTGGCCAAGGGACAAGCAGCTAATAAACAATGGGCAAGGAGGATTTGGAATGAGCGGATTATCGGATACTGTTATAAGCGCCAGCGGGCTTAATACGTACGGGAATGCCATTAACGTCATCAGCAACAATCTGGCTAACAGCAATACTACCGGATTCAAGAGCAGCAGGACACTCTTCGGGAATGAGTTGAGTTCGGCCATGGGTGTGCCTTCATTGCAACAGAACCCAAGCGGAGTAACGGTCCAGGCCGTACAGCCGCTGTTCACGCAAGGCTCGTTGGAAAATACGAGCAACCCCCTCGATTTTGCTATTAACGGAAATGGTTTTTTCATAGTGAAAAACGAAAACAACGGGACGATCTCTTATACAAGAGACGGGGAATTTTCTCTTGACAAGAGCGGAAACCTCGTAAACCCCGTCGGCTTGATAGTTCAGGGCTCGTCGGGGAACATAACTATACCTGTTGATACAAACGGCAATATGCCGACTTCGCTCCAGCTGACACCCAACGGTCAGCTCAACGCCACTTATCCGGGTGGACAGGTGAAGACCGTTGGACAACTTGAACTGGCTGTTTTCAATGCGCCTACCCAGCTTGCTAATAAAGGTAATAATTTATATGCTCAGACTGACGGGTCGGGAGCGCCAAAACTGTTGACGCCGTCATCAGGTGGCTCAGGCGCCGTTATAGGCGATACTCTTGAGGAAAGCAACGTAAATGAGTCGAATGAATTTGTAAATTTGATTTCGATACAGAGCGCGTATCAATCGAATGCTACGGCTTTGTCGGCAACAAACGAAATGTTCACAGATATGTTCACCCTGCTCGGTACAGGCTCGTAAGGGGTAATAGTGAACGTTTTTTTGAGATTAGAGTTCCCTGTATTGGGACAAAATATAAACTTTAAAAAACTTAGTTGTAAAGAAAAGGGGGTTTATTATGGGAATTGAATCTGCACTCTATACCGGGGTAAGCGGTCTGGATGCAATGTCTCAAGAGTTGTCTGTTATCGGCAACAATATATCCAACAGCAATACGGTTGGCTTCAAAAGCGACTCTGTAACATTCGCCAATCTCCTCAGTACATCATTAGGGGCCTCATCTTCGTCCCAGGCTGGGAATGGCGTTCAAGTTGATTCGATAGGAACAGATTTTTCACAGGGTACGCTGCAAACGACTTCAGATCCGCTCGACCTGGCAATTCAAGGGAATGGGTTTTTTACTGTCAAGGACGCCAGTGGCACTGCTTATTACACAAGAGCCGGCCAGTTCAGTGTGGACAAAAACGGCAATATTGTGAATCCCAATGGTGATTTTCTGCAGGGTAATGCAGCGTTAACGCAACCGGTCACGACAAAAACAGGCGTAACGGCCGGCACGTTCGGCGCGAGCGGCAACATAAACATTTCGGCAATCGGCAGCGGCGCTCCAACGCCTACGGCAAACGCGACAATCTTTGCGAATCTGCTTCAATCAACGGCACTGAACGATCCTATAGGCGGCGCGCCATTTACTATCACCACCACAAATAATCAAATCGTGATAAGCGGCAGCGCCTTACCGGCTACTACTGTAACTCTTGCGCCGGGATCGTATTCCGGATCTTCGCTTTCCGCGGAATTAACGAAGGATGTAAATAATGCGCTCTTCGCTGCTGCTTCTGCTACGTTCGGGTCTGCTGCAATACAGGCTGCTTATAATAGTTCCAGCGCCAGTGCCAGCTACGAGTTTACGATCAACAATGTCAGTGCATCACAAGTGAATTTTCAATGGAGCAGCACAGCCACGACGGCATCGAATATGCTGGGCTTTTCTAACATCAATAACCAAGCTTCTACCCCTCCCGTCCCTGACAGCGGAATCTCGACAATTGCCGCAGGCGGTTCAGCCTCAAGTGATTTTCAGGTCGCCGGGTTTGACCCGAACGACCCTGCAGGCGCATTTTCAACAGCTATGACCGTATACGACTCGGGCGGCAACAGCCATTTGACTAATGTTTATTTTGAGAAGGTAGCCTCCGCGGTAGGAGGAAACACGTGGATGTATTGGGCCGTGGTTCCCTCGAGCGACAGCGCCAGCGGCATTGCTCAACCCAGTATCCCCCAGATAACGCAGGAGGGGACCCTCAATTTCAATACCGCCGGTGATCTCGTCAGCGTTCAACAGGGCACCTATAACAGCTTCAATTTCAATGGCGGCGTGACGCAGGACCAGTCGATTAACTTTGATTTCGGCCAGATGGAGAGTGAGACGACTTCCCAAGGCGGCTCAGGAACTATCGGCACGACACAATATGGTTCACCGAGTTCGGTTTCGAACCAGTACCAGGACGGATACGCCTCGGGTAGTCTCCAGAGCTTTAGTGTTTCCCAGACCGGTATCATAACAGGCACATTTACTAATGGACAAACCAAGAATATCGCTCAAATTCAACTGGCACGGTTTAATGCACCCACTGAGCTCACCAATGCCGGAAACAACCTGTTTACCCAATCCGCCGCTTCAGGGCAGCCGATTCCAGGTCTCGCAGGAAACGCCGGGTTTGGAAGCATATTCTCCAGTTCCCTTGAGGAAAGTAATGTCGACTTGTCAGGCGAATTTGTGAACATGATTACTGTTCAGAGCGCATATCAGGCCAATGCAAAAGTTATCTCAACTGCTCAAGAGCTGTTTACAGCCTTGCAGAATGCAAAACAGTAATAAAGACAGGTAAGAGGTAATAGGTCATGGGTTATAGGAAAGGCTAAACTGTTTTTAATAGCCTTTACCTATACCCATCACCTATACCTATTCTTACTGTGCACCATCGCTTGCCGCTCCGGCGAGCTTTTAGGGCAATTTTTTACTAAGTTTTGTGTAACTTTCGGCAAACTAATAGTCCCCCTTTTATAGAGCCTAGGAAATGATGTGCTTGAACTCCGCACAAACATAAGCAGCAGGTGATTGTTTGTTTTTCCTATGAGCCCTCATGTTGACTGGCTGGCAAATATTGATGATTTCGGAAAATGAGTACCTCTTTGATGATGATAATCCCCTCAGTCTGCAGGCATTTAGCTGCTCTTGTTATAATATTCTCGGGACAACACTTGACACTTATGTAGCTATGGGTCAGCTTGCAAACAAAACGTAACTAAGGTCGCTGAACTAATAGAGGCGACGTAAGGAGCAAAAGCCGCCGTGCCTGAGCAACTTTTTGATATCACTCGGTATATGTTTAACGCGCTGGCAATCCAGACGTTTGTTACTGCATTTGGCATATTTTGTCTCGGCATATTTGCGCTGATCCGAGAGCGGGGATCCCAGCTGAGCGTAGCCTTTTTTCTGCTGACGCTGACTATTGGCACATGGCTTTTTTGTTTCTCATGGATGTACAGTGCCACCGATGAACACATCGCCATGTTGTGGGCAAAGGCTGCATACATGGGCGTCGGCTTTGTCCCAGCCGCTGTCTATAATTATAGCGGGCTGCTACGAGGAGATTCGAGATTCAGAAAACTCGTTCCGGTTTTTTTAGGTCTCAGTACCTTCTTTGTGATAGCTATTATTACAAGCGATTTGGTTTTCGGATCCCTCTACCATTACTCGTGGGGGTTTTATCCAAAGTACGATGTTACGAGTATTCCTTTTCTTCTGTATTTCTTTGGCGTTATGCTTGATGCGGTGTGTCGCTCTTGGGCAGAATACGGAAAAGCCAGAAAGGGTTCTGTTCAGCAAATGCGGGCAAAAGCTGTGCTGATTACTTTTGGCGTTGGGTACCTGGCTTCTTTTGATTATTTAGCTGCCTATGGCATTCAGATATACCCGTTCGGCTATGTTCCAATTTTGTCTTTCATCACGCTATCAGGCTATTACATAATGCACCACAGACTGCTCGCTATAACTCCCGCCCTGGCCGCTCATCAAATCATTGACACGATGCACGACGCGCTAATTGTGCTTGATCGTGAAGGCGTTATCAGACTGGTAAACAAGGCAACATGCAGTCTATTCGGCTATGGCGAGCAAGACCTTGTGGGCACACTCCCCACGACGGGGATAATCAACAGCATTCCCTTGGCCAAAGTACTTGAGTCGCTCATCCAGGGAGTGATGGTCCAGAACTACGAAGTAAACTACCAAAGGACAGATAACTCTCCCCTCACCCTGAGCTTGACCACTTCAATCCTTCATGCCGAAAACGGTGAGCGGCTGGGCGTAGTGTGCGTGGCGCGCGATATCACAGAACACAAGCGCGCAGATGAAGATCTAATGCAATCACTTTCACTGCTGCAAGCGACTTTGGAGTCTACGGCTGACGGAATTTTAGTTGTAAATAGCTCAGGTAAAATCGTCAGTTTCAATGCCTGTTTTTCGGAGATGTGGCGCATACCACAGGACATCCTAACGTCCCGAAATGAGCAGCAGGCGCTTGAGTTTGTTTTGGGCCAGTTGAAAGATTCCAAGGCATTTATGGACAAAGTTCACCAGTTATACGATCAACCAGAGATGGAAAGTTTCGACGTACTGGAATTTAAGGACGGAAGGGTCTTTGAACGCTATTCCAAGCCGCAACGCATTATGCAAAAGTCGATTGGGCGAGTGTGGAGCTTCCGCGATGTCACGAAACGCAAGCAGGCAGAAGATGCACTGCGGGAGAGCGAAGATCAATACCGTAATCTTGTTAACACTATAAATATCGGCATCTTTAGAACCGCAGCAGGAGGAGGCCGCTTCATTCAGGCAAACCCGGCTTTGGCAAATATCCACGGGTATGATTCTGTAGAAGAATTATTGAAAGTACAGGTGACAGACCTGTGGGCGAATCCTGAGGACAGAAAAAACTATATTGACGAACTCAGGGGTAACGGTTATATCAGGAATAAAGAGTTCACTTTCCTAAAAAAGGATGGAACGCCAATATTGTGTTTGATGACTGCTGTTGCACAGTATGACGAAAATGGTAACTTCAAATGGATACATGGAACTGTTGAGGACGTAAGCGAGCAAAAAAAACTTGAAGAGCAGCTCCGCCAGTCACAGAAGATGGAGGCAATAGGTACTCTTGCTGGCGGTGTAGCGCATGACTTCAACAACATACTGACGGCAATTATCGGATTTGGGGCAATGGCTCAAAAGAGGGTCAAAGATGATGAGAAAACAAAGGAATTCATAGGGGAAGTACTTCTCGGGGCAAACCGTGCGGCAGAGTTGACCCGCGGACTCCTTGCTTTTAGCAGAAAGCAGGCGATAATTCTGAAACATATGGACCTCAACGCCATAGTCAGGAAAATCAAGAAGATGTTTGGAAGGGTCCTCGGAGAAGACATAGAACTGAAAACCATACTTGCAAATAGAAATCTTCCGGTACTGGTCGATGAATCTCAGATAGAGCAGGTTTTACTGAACCTTGTTACCAATGCTCGTGATGCCATGCCTGACGGGGGATATTTGGTAATACAGACCGAAGAGATCAATATTGACAAGGGTTATGCCGAAGCGCACTTCTTTGAAAGCCCAGGCAAATATGCTGTATTGACTGTATCGGATACGGGTATCGGCATGGATCTCAAGACAAGAGAGAACATCTTTGAGCCATTTTTCACTACAAAGGAAGTGGGCAAAGGCACAGGGCTGGGACTTTCCATGGTATACGGAACAATCAAGCAGCACAATGGCAATATCAATGTGTACAGCGAGGTTGGGAAAGGGACGACATTCAGGATATATTTGCCTCTGGCACAGACGGAAGCAGAACCAATATCCAAGCCGATTGAAACCCTTCCCAAAGGGAAAGGAGAGACGATAATTATTGCCGAGGACGAAGCGCAGGTCAGGAACATTATGAAGTACCTCCTGCAGGAGAACGGGTACATGACCATAGAGGCCGAAAACGGAGAGGACGCGGTAAGAAAATTCAAGGAAAACAGGGATACAGTGTCACTTATTATCCTTGACGTGATAATGCCGGTAAAGAACGGCAGAGAGGCATACGAAGAGATAAAGGGCATAGAGCCTGGGATTAAGACGATATTCATGAGCGGTTACACTGATGATATAATATCGAGAAAGGGGATACTGGAAGAGGGTTTTGATTTCATCTCAAAACCGATTAATCCGGAAACATTGATGAGAAAAATTGGTGAAGTTTTGGGCAAGCAGTAATTCCAATGTAACTATTATGCATGAAGATAAAAAGAAAATAAAGATTCTTGCCGTTGAAGATGACGAGAAGTGTCTGAAGCTTTTGGCCATACTGCTGGAAGATTACGGCTTCACCTATGACACGGCCATAGACGGCCTTGACGCCTGGGAGAAAATACAGAAAGATGATTACGATCTTATTGTTTCAGACTGGAATATGCCCAATATGGACGGCAATAAACTCCTGAAAAAAGTCAGGGAATATATAAAAACCAAAAGAACCCCCTTTTTAATGTTGACGGCAAGAGCAGACGGTGATAGCATATCCACCGCGGTAAAAGTCGGCGTAACCGACTATATTGTTAAACCATAGACTTCGTCAGGATATCCAAGGGCAATAACTGCATGAATTTTCTCTTCTAACGGAATTCCGATAGACTGCTGGATCGAAGACACCCATTAAACCATAGTACGCAAAGTAAGTAATGTGATTTCCGGTGGGACCCCTATTCGCACCGGCATCACGAACGTGCCCAGTCCTCTGTTTACATACAGGGTGGCAGCTTTAGCGCTAGACACAGTAGCTACGGATTCCGCGCCAAGCGGCAGGTGATACATTCCCGCTACAAACTTCGTCACAAATAGCGCAGGGCTCCACTGATGATCCACAATTTCGATGCGTACTTGACCGCCGTGAGTGTGGCCGGCGAGACTCAATTCGATTCCTAACGCAGCTGCACGATAAAAGGTATTCGGGTTATGTGAAAGCAGGATGTTGGGAATGTCCTTCCGTACAAGAAATTCTATATCTGGAAGCATCAGCGGGTGTTCACCGGAGGATCTTCGCCCCCCTTGATAGTCCACCCCAATCAGATTGATTTTCCCTCCTCGCCACTGCAGTTCGGCACTTTCCTGACGCAACAAATGCATCCCATAACGCTGAAAGAGCTTCTGTGCCAGGCCTTCCATGCCCGTATAGATCTCGTGGTTCCCGTTGCAACCCCAGATTCCCAATGGCGCGCGCAACCTGCTCAACTCTGCAATACAGTCCCCAAGTGGATCCCGGTCATAACTGATCAAATCGCCAGTTAGCACGATGAGGTCAGCATTCAATTCGTTGGCTATTTCAACTGCACGCCGGATCTCAGTTCGTGGCATAAAATCACCGATATGGATATCGCTCAACTGGACAATTCGCAGGCCGTCCAGAGTACTTGGCAAATTCGCAATGGGAACCTCGACTTTTTCGATGCTGTATCGCAGCCGTTCTGAAGCGAAACCGTACGCCGTGACCATAAACGGGATGCTGCCGGCTATGAAAGCAGCATAGCGTAAAAAGGTTCGCCGAACCGGATCAAAACTCTGCTGCTGAGCAGGAGGGATGACATGCATAGCCAGTCTCAACAGCCACCCCACGCCCCCCACCGACAGGACCAGAAGGCTCCCGGAAAAAGAAGCTAAAAGCCAGAGTCTGGACGCTGAAAGCACCCAATTCACTGGACCTCGGTGGGTTATGGAGTGAGAAAAAGGCGGTGTGAGAACTGTAGCCAACATTAGTAGAACCACAGTGATCAAAAGAGACCGCAACAGGATTTTCCACCTGTGTCGCCTTATCGAGCCAGTAAATCGCCAGGCTCGCATGAACCAGAATAGCTGCACAAGATACATAAGCGACAGAAATACAACCGACAAAAGAAACCGAGAGATCACAAAGTATAATATCATTTTTCTGGCAGCGACGTGATCATTCCGGACATAATCAATGAGAAACGATACCTGCATAAAGACCGGTAATAACCTCGGTAATAGGCATCGAGCTCTCCTTGTCCTATCAGCTTGAGGAACAAACGAAGCATTGTGTTCTCTGCGGTAGTGTTTAATCTCCCGAAGAAGGACGAGATGTATTCCACAAAAGATATCACCGCCTTCCTCGTTGGCAGATTTCCGGTAATATTTTGGTCCCGCTGGCGGCAAATATATTGTCCCAGTCACACCTATTACCCCGCTTTTATCTTATATTTTGACGGTTGGAGGGCTTAAACGGCTCTTCAGCCGTCATTTTGTTGACTCCACGCTTTAGTATTTGTACTTAAAATCAATATGTTATAAGTTGGCATAGTCTGTGCTTTATATAAGCGCGACGAGCGTTCAGCGTTGTGCGTCCAGCGTAAAGACAAATTTTATGTTTCTTTGACGCTCAACGCACAAAGCTGAACGCTATAACGTTTTTAAGGGGGGGGTGTTTATGGATGAGGAAAGGGATGAAAAATTAGAGGAAGAAACTAAAAAATCTAAAAAGAAAAGGGGTAAAGGTCTTATAGTCATTATCATAGTTGTCGTTGCGGTCCTGGTAGGTGGGGGCGGTGCATTTTTCTTTCTTTCAAAATCAGGCGGCGACAAAGCGGCAAAGAAGGACAAGGAAGATATGAAGAAGGATGAGAGCGTTATGTTTGCCCTTGACCCTTTTGTCGTTAATCTGAGCGACCAGGGCGCAAGTAAGTTTCTCAAGGTATCGATACAATTAGAGCTATCGAATCCCCTCTCCCTGGAAAGCGCCAAAGGAAAAACACCCCAGATCAGGGACGCAATTATAAATCTTCTGACGAGCAAGACTTCTGATTCGCTCATGACTCCTGAAGGGAAACTGCAGCTCAAAGACGAAATCAATTTAGTGACGAACCAGATTCTGGGGAATAACACGGTGAAAAATGTTTATCTCACCGAGTTCGTAATGCAATAAACGCGTCAAGCGTCAAGAGTGGAGCGTAAAAGGATAAGATGAGCAAAATTACTAGGGTTGAAGATATTGAAGCTTGGCGGGATGCAAGATTGTGTTCCTTTATAATAACGCTCGACGGACGACGCTCGACGCTGGACGAGGTGTTTTAGATGGAAGATATTCTTTCGCAGGATGAAGTTGATGCCCTATTAAAAGGGATCTCTGAAGGAGAGGTAGAAACAGAGAAGCTGGAGGACACTTCCGGCGTAAAAGCATATGATTTTACCGGCCAGGAGAAGATCGTAAGGGGCAGGATGCCTTCTCTTGATATTGCCAACGAGCGGCTGGCACGTAACTTCCGCCTTTCTCTGTCTGCTGCGATCAGGCATATGGTGGATGTCACTAACGTCAATGTAACTATTACCAAATTTTATGATTTCATGAGGGGAGTTCCATTCCCTTCGAGCATAAATGTTTTCAAAATGGAGCCGCTGAGAGGCTTCGGGCTCCTGGTGTTTGATGCCTCAATGATCTTCAGCCTTATCGAGTACTTTTTTGGAGGTACGGGGAAAGGCTACTACAAACCCGAGGGAAGGGAGTTTACTCCTATTGAACAGAAAATCATCCATAAAGTAGTCATAATGTTTTTTGACGACATGGAGGATGCATGGAAGCCGGTGCATCCAATAAAACCTGTTTATGTACGTTCCGAAATGAACCCCCAGTTTGTTACTATTGTCACCCCTGTTGATGTTGTCATTAAGGTAGAGTTTGTCCTTGAGATCGAAGGCAGGCTGTGCAAGGCTTTTCTCTGTATCCCTTACGGGTCTGTGGAGCCTATAAAAGAGAAATTGTACAGCGCATTTTCCGCTGACAGGGATGAGCTGGATGTTAAATGGCTTGAGCGATTAAAAGAGCGGCTGAAAGAGACAGCTGTTACGGTGACCGGCGTTCTTGGGAGTACTATACTCCCTGTCAGCGAAGTCCTCCGGCTGAAAGAGGATGATGTACTTGTCCTTGATACCAATGTGGACGATGAGCTTGGAGTGACAGTTGAGGGAAATGTCAAGTTTAAAGCCAAGTTTGGCCTGCTCAAGGGATACAGGGCTGTAAAAATAACCAGGGCAATCCAGGACATCGGGAAAATCTGAAGGGAGATAATATAATGGCGGACGAGCTTAAGAATCCGGAAGTTCCAGAGTTTAAAGGGGAGGTCCAACCACCCCAGAGTGTTCAGCGTGATATCAATTTTATCCTTGATGTGCCGCTGGAACTGATGGTAGTTATCGGGAGCACAAAAATCCTCATTCAGGAGTTGTTGCAGCTTGGCCAGGGCTCGGTCATTGCCCTTGATAAGCTGGCCGGCGAGCCTATGGAGGTGTATGTGAATCAAAAGCTCATTGGCAGGGGAGAGGTGGTTGTAGTCAACGAAAAATTCGGGATCAGATTAACTGACATTGTGAGCCCGACTGAGCGGGTGAGACAGTTAAGATGAAACGCGTAGAGCGTCGAGCGTCAAGCGTGCAAGCGTCGAACGCGAGGGACGAGGCGGATCAATATGTGTAACTTATCATCTGTCAGTTTCTTATTTTCTGTCTTTTTGTTTTTTGTTGTTCGAAGCTTGACGCCTGACGCTCTGCGCTCGACAAGGTGTTATAGATGGGACTAGAGCTGGTCAAGGTTTTTGTAGCCTTACTGATCACCCTTGCTGCGGTCTATCTGCTGCTCAGGTTTCTAAAGCAAAAGATACTGCCGCATAAAGGGATGATAGAGATGCTCCAGTATCAATCCTTCGGGCCCAAAAGAGGCATAGCTGTTATTAAAGTGCTTAACGACTACATGGCGGTCGGAATCACCGATCAAAGCATCTCCCTTCTGGCCAACCTGAAGCGTGAGGGAGTTGAAGAAGCTCTGGAATCCCAGAGCACGGAAGACATTGTGCGGAAGACGAAACACAAATGGCTAAGAACGAAAGAATAAGGCGATGGGCAATAGACTAACGACAAAATACGATATGCCACGGCAGAGTACAAAAGGTCTTTTTGCAATAGCCTATGGCCTCTTGCCCATAGCTTTTTGCCTTGCTTTGCCTTCCTATGTGTCTGCGGCGCCAGCGCCTCCTGCTGCCGGAGGCGCCGGGGGCGGTTTCTTTGGCATGTCTACGCCGTTTGAATTGCTCCTGTTTATGACACTCTTGTCCATATTGCCGGCAATTCTTGTCATGGTCACCTCATTTACGCGGATTATTGTAGTGCTTTCTTTTCTCCGGCAGGCGCTTGGGACCCCTTCAGTGCCGCCGACACAAGTGCTCATCGGGCTGTCCCTTTTTATCACATTTTTTGTGATGTCACCGGTCCTGGACAGAATTTACGCAGATGCGTATCAGCCTTATTCCAGGAAAGAGATCGGGGCCGAAGATGCGCTTAACAAGGCGTCTGTTCCTCTGAAGGAGTTTATGCTTAAACAGACAAAAGAGAAAGAGCTCGCTTTTTTCCTCAGGATGTCCAAGTCGGAGAACCCTGCAAAACCGATGGACTTGCCTATGCGTGTCGTCATCCCTGCCTTTGCTATCGGAGAACTTAAGAAGGCCTTTGAAATAGGGTTCCTTATTTTTCTGCCATTCCTGGTCATTGATATGGTTGTTGCAAGCGTATTGCTCTCCATGGGCATGATGATGCTGCCTCCTGTTATGGTCTCGCTGCCCTTCAAATTGCTGCTTTTTGTCATGGTCGATGGATGGGAGCTCCTGATAGGCTCTCTTATCGGAGGATTCAGATGACTACCGAGCTGTTAAACCAGATCTCGAGGCAGACCTTTACAACTATTCTGCTGGTAGGCGGGCCTGTATTAGTGGTGAGCCTTGTCATAGGATTGATAATAAGCCTTTTTCAGGCGATTACGTCACTGCAGGAGATGACCTTGACCTTTGTTCCGAAGATTATCGCGGTCTTTATCACCTTGCTTGTTGCGCTTCCATGGATGGTAAAAGTTATGGTCGGATTTACAGTGAGTATTTTTAATAATATAACGCTTTATGTGAGGTGAACATGCGTCAGGCGTGGAGCGTTAAGCGGCGTGCGTCAAAGGCAAAAGACAGAGAGCTGATCAGAAGTAAGTCGTATATATTGAACTGCTCTTTCTTTTTGCGCTCAACGCAGCACACTCGACGCTGGACGAGGTTTATATGGAATTATATAACTTAATAAACGTCTATGCCGACAAATTCATTCCCATATTCATCAGGGTGGCGGTCATTCTGGCCTTTGTCCCTTTTATCGGCGCGCAGCAAACCCCGGTGATGGTAAGGGCAGGACTTGCCTTTGCGCTCACACTGATGCTCCTTCCGATAGTTAAGGTTGATATGTCTAATCCCGAAAGGGCAATTTTCGAGGCTTTTTTTGTGGGTGTGGCAATTGGATTAACTGCACGAATAATCCTGGGAGCTATTGATATGGCCGCCCAATGGATGAGCGTGTCGATGGGTTTAACGGTGGCGGCGGTTTTCAATCCTCTGTTTCAGGAGACACTGGGCCCGGTTAGTCTCTTCTATACTATGTTGTCCATGACTTTATTTTTTTTGTTCGACATGCATTATTATTTCATCGAGGGGATAGTGCGCAGTTTTGATATTACCAGTCTTAACTATAACGGAGTGTTCAGTTCCGTCATGAAGCTGAATGCATTTTTTTTCCCTCTTGCATTTAAGATAGCGGCCCCTGTGCTTGTTGTACAGGTGCTGACAAACCTGGCAATGGGATTTATTTCAAAGGCGATTCCGCAGGCGAATATCTTTTTCATAAGCATGCCGTTGCTCATAGTTTTGGGCCTTGTATTCATAGTTCTGTCAATGCCGGTAACCATATCGGTCATTGAAAAAGCATTTATAAGCATGAAAGACACCATTATGGTGATTACGAGATGAAAATGCGTGGAGAGTCAAGCGTGGAGCGTCAAAAAGAAACAAAATTAATTACGTGGCGCGCGACGCTCAACGCGCGACGCTTGACGAGGTAAGGGATGGCAGAAGAGTTTCAAGAGAAAACTGAACAGGCCACGGGGCGAAGACGTCAAAAAGAACGTGAACAGGGTCATGTCCCCCAAAGCAAGGACCTCACGGGCCTCATGCCGCTCTGGGTGATATACCTTTACTTTTCTTTTGGCGGTTTCATGTTTACCACGCTGGTGGCCTATTTAAGGTCAGCGCTGAAAAGGGGGTTTGAGGTTTCGCTGACTGAGACCTCGTTCGTAGAAATATTCAGGGCTGACTCCATTAAAACGCTTATGATGATGGCCCCCCTGTTTTTGTCATTGCTCATTGGTATCATGGCTGTGCATTTTCTTCAAACCGGTTTTTTAATATCAACTGAGCAGCTGAGTCAGGGCTTCTCCAAAATCAACCCGCTGCAGGGTATAAAAAGGTTTTTCAGCCTTAAAATTATTTTCGAGGGGGCAAAGGGCATATTAAAGGTGATCGTCCTCGGCGTCGTACTTTATCTGCTTATAAAAAAACAGATCATGAACCTTCCACTTCTTCCTGACATGGACACTTGGGGTATCGCACAGTTTACTTTTGTTCAGGTAAAAAAGCTTATGCTGACGGCTGTTGTGGTCCTCTCCATTTTCGCTATTGTTGATTTTGCATACCAGCGGTGGCAGTATTCACGCGACCTGCGAATGTCGAAACAGGAAGTGAAAGAAGAACATAAGGAGATGGAGGGTGACCCAAGGGTCAAGGCCAGGATAAGGAGTCTTCAGAGAGATATGGCGCGCAGAAGAATGATGCAGGAAGTACCCAAGGCAGATGTTGTAATTACCAACCCTACCCATCTTGCCGTTGCGCTTAAGTACGATTCAACCACTATGGGCGCACCTGCTGTAGTGGCAAAAGGGGCCAATCTGATTGCCGAGAAGATAAAAGAGATAGCAAAAGAGCATGGGGTGCCGGTCTTTGAAGATAAACCTCTCGCCAGGTCTTTATATAAACTTGAGCTTGATCAGGAAATCCCAGAGGTCTTTTACAAGGCGTTTGCTGCAATACTTGCAAACGTTTATAAATTGAAAGGAAGGATAAGGCGATAGGCGATGGGTGAAAGAATAGTGTCAAGCGTCAAGCGGCGAGCGTCGAGAGCCAATGAATTAATTATTTTATTTTTGACGCTTGACTCACGACGCTTGACTCACGACGAGGTTTAATTATGCTCGAAAAACTGTTAAAACAGAGCGACATTATATTGGCAGTAGGCATTGTGCTGATCCTCGGATTGATGATCATTCCCATGCCTTCGATACTGCTGGATCTCTTTTTATCGTTCAGCATTACACTATCCATAGTTGTACTGCTTGTTTCGGCCTATACTGAACGGCCCCTCGATTTTTCCGTATTCCCTTCCCTTCTGCTGATATCGACACTGTTTAGACTCTCTTTAAATATTGCATCCACCCGGCTTATTCTCATGAGGGGCGATAGCGGTACCGAGGCTGCAGGACAGGTCATTAAAGCTTTCGGAGAATTTGTAGTAGGCGGTAACTTTGTCGTAGGCTTCGTCATCTTCTTCATTTTAGTAATCATAAATTTTGTTGTTATTACAAAGGGCGCCGGCAGAATTGCCGAAGTTTCAGCCAGGTTTACCCTCGATGCAATGCCCGGCAAACAAATGAGCATCGATGCAGACCTGAACGCCGGACTTATAGATGATAAACAGGCCAGGAAGAGAAGGCAAGACATAAGCAGGGAGGCTGATTTCTACGGATCTATGGACGGCGCCAGCAAATTTGTCAGGGGAGATGCCATTGCCGCCATTATTATCATGGTAATAAACATAATCGGCGGTTTTCTCATCGGGGTCCTCCAGAAGGGCATGCCAATGGCAGAGGCCGCACAGACCTACACCATACTCACCATAGGTGAAGGACTGGTTGCCCAGATTCCCGCACTGGTCACCTCAACTGCTGCCGGTATTATTGTGACAAGGGCCGCGTCGGAAGCGAACCTCGGCGGCGATGTGGTCCAACAGCTTTTTTCTAACCCCAAGGTGCTTGGTACGGCTGCAGGGATACTGGGATTTTTCGGCATCGTTCCAGGTCTGCCTCATATACCATTTTTAATGATCGCAAGCATAACCGGGGCAGGGGCATACTTTATGAAACAAAAGCTCCCTGAAAAGGCAGCAGCGGAGGCCGCCCCTGGCGAAGAGGCGCTAAAACAGCCGGAGACACTGGAATCATTGCTCCCCTTAGATCCTCTCTCGCTGGACATCGGCTACGGGCTGATACCGATTGTGGAGGAAGGGGGCCCTCTTTTGAACAGAATAAAGGCGATCAGAAGGCAGATGGTTACGGACATGGGCTTTATTGTTCCGCCTGTACATATAAAGGACAATTTGTCGTTGAAGCCGCATGCTTATTCGGTCCTTATAAAGGGAGTCGAGGTTGCTGCCTCAGAGGTAATGCTTAATAAATACCTTGCTATTTCACCGGGTCCCGAAGTTCCGGCACTCGCGGGCATTCCGTCAAAAGATCCGGCTTTTGGCTTAAATGCGGTTTGGATTGATGAAAAGAGTAAGGAGGAAGCGCATCTTGCCGGGTATACGGTTGTTGATGTCCCGTCGGTCATCACGACACACCTGACCGAAATAATAAAGAATTTTTCGAGTGAGTTATTAGGCAAACAGGATGTACAGAAGCTGCTTGACAATCTCGCCAAAACCCACCCTAAAGTGGTGGAGGACCTTGTCCCAGCCCTGCTGAGCTTAAGCGCTGTCCAGAAAGTGCTGCAAAATCTGTTGAAGGAAAGGATTTCGATCAGAAATCTTCAAACAATACTCGAAACGCTATCGGATTATGCAGCGCTCACTAAGGATACCGATGTGCTTACCGAGTATGTCAGGCAAGGGCTCGCCAGGAGCATCACAAAACAATTGCAGGGGGCCGACGGCTCGTTAGCGGTAATAGTAGTGGACCCGAAGGTAGAGCGGCAGATACTAGAGGCTGTCCAGAGCACCCCTCAGGGCTCGTATCTCGCCCTCGATCCTGTGACATCCGACAAGATCACCGAGAGCCTGAAACGAAATTTTGAGGACGGCGTCCGCAAGGGCTATCAGCCTGTCGTGCTTTGTTCACCATCGATAAGGAGGTACCTGAAGAAGCTGGCTGAGAGGATTTCCGGCAGTATTATGGTCTTATCTCATAGCGAGGTTGCGCCTAATACGCGGGTATATTCGATTGGTACGCTGAAAATAGAATGACAAAAAGATCGTGGAGAGTCGAGCGTAATGGATATGACAAGACAATATATAAATGCAGAAAACGTGGAGCGGCGCCTGTCAAAGGCAAAAAAACTGCTTTTCCTTTGGCTCTCGACGCTTGACGCTTGACGCACAACGCACAAAAGAGGAGGTGGGGATGAGATGAGGATAAAGAAATTTGTCGGCGCTAGCTTTAAAGAAGCCTTAGAGACAGTGAAAAGAGAGCTTGGTTCGGATGCAATAATATTGTCGAGCAAATCGATGAAGACAGGCCCGTTCGGAATGCTTAACAAAGAGGCAGTCGAGGTTACCGTGGCCCTTGACGAAAACGATGAATCATCGTCCAAACCTCCTGAAAAAGCGCCTACTTCTGAAATGGGTGACCTGCTGAAAGAGATAAAAGGACTTAGAGAGGAGGTCTGTTACCTCAAAGAGACGCTGCGTCCGATTGTCCCGTCGCTCAGAATAGGAAAGGACAAGAAGGGGCTTTTTAATTTGCTCGTAAGGCAGGGAGTCGATACCCAGTTTGCCATGCTTTTGCTGGAGAGGTCTGAGGAAACGCTCGACAGTCTGAAAAACAGTATAAAGGGTGACCTGAAAATACAAGGGCTTCTTCCAGCCGAAGAGAGCGGGCTTATATTTCTCGGACCTCCCGGCGTGGGCAAGACCACGACTGTCTCTAAGATTGCCCATCTCTTTGCATCAAAAAGAAGGCCTGTTAACCTCATCTCTCTCGATGCTGAAAGGATAGGTTCTATTGCTTACATGAAAGAACTCTCCAAACAACTGCGATGTCCTTTAAAAGTGGTGAAGAGGGTAAGTGATCTACCGAAAATAATATACAAGGAAATGGGGAGGGGGCCAATGCTCATCGATACACCTGGTACAGAATTCAACAACATTTTGGAGGACATTAAAGATATCTTCCCTTCAGGGTTCCCTGTCAAAAAATGCTTTCTTATGGATTCCTCTATGAACGTATCTTCGGCGCTCAAGGCATGGCAGAACTGCAAGGTCGAGATGATCGACTCAATCGGATTTACAAAGCTTGATATGGCGACTCATTACGGGGGGCTCTACAACATTGCCATGCTAACAAGCCGGCCGCTTTCATTTATCACTACCGGGCCAAGTGTGCCGGACGACATCAGGGTCCCCACCCCTGATTTCCTTGCCGGCCTGATTATTGGAGGAATATAATGAACAACGGAGGACCACGTATAGTAGCGGTTTCCAGCGGAAAGGGCGGGGTGGGCAAGACCAACTTTGTGGCAAACCTTGCACTGTTTTATGCGAGTTTGAACAAAAAAGTGCTTATCCTTGATGCCGACCTTGGATTAAGCAATATCGATGTGCTATTCGGCATTGCTCCAAAATTCAATCTTAAGCATGTCCTGCTAGGGGAGAAGACGATAAAAGATATTATTGTTAACGGTCCGTTAGGCATAATGATTATGCCCGCAAGCTCAGGTGTCAGGGCGCTGACGGAGCTCTCCGATAAACACCGTATGAAACTTGTCTCGGAACTGGACAATTTCGATTTGCCATTCGATATCTTTCTGATCGACACCGGCGCCGGCATATCGGACAACGTGCTGTTTTTCTGCAGCGCAGCGCAGGAGACTATAGTTATCGTGACCCCTGAGCCTACCTCACTGGCGGACGCTTATGCCCTGATAAAGGTGTTGTCCAGGGATTTTGGAGAAAGGAATTTCAGGATACTTGTTAACACGGCCAGGTCCGAAAAAGAGGCGTTTGACACATTCAGAAAGCTGGCAATAGTAGCAGACAAATTCCTGAGCCTATCCGTGGAATACATAGGCTTTCTGCCGTACGAGCAGCACGTCAAAGATGCCATTATTGCACAGAAAGGCTACATTGCCATGTACCCTAACAGTACTTTTTCAAAGAAGCTCGCAGTTATAGGGAAAAGGCTGATTGAAAATCCTCTTGACGATGTCAAGGGCAATATACAGTTTTTTTTAAAGAAGGCGCTCAGGGTAGAATGACAATATCGGAAAAAGAGAAAGAGCAAATAATCGAGCAAATGCTGCCGAGGGTGAAATATTATGCGTCCAGGTATTCTTTTTATCTTCCTCCGGAGTTAAGTATGGAAGACCTGGTGTCAGCCGGCATAATAGGACTTTTGGAGGCGATAGAAAGGTATGACCCGTCTTTTAATGCCAGCTTGAGCACCTTTTCTGATTTCAGGATACGGGGCGCCATTATTGATGAAGTACGCTCCATGCAGTGGGTGTCCAAAGATGCCAGAAAAAAGCTTGAGGATGCGAGGCAAGCATATTCAACACTGGAGAAGGAGCTTAATCGCAGCGCCAGTGATGAGGAAGTTGCGGAAAAATTAAATATATCTCTTGACGAGCTGTACAAGACTTTATCCACTGCCAATACCATGCGTATGATCAATCTTGAGGACCTTGGGATTACGAATACCGAAGGTGAGGCCCTGGACGTCCTGGAATGCATTTCTGACAAAGAGGGTAAGGACATTCTTGATGAACTCAATCTTAAGGAATTGAGGGCAACTCTTGGCGGCGCCATCGATGGGTTGGCGGAAAAAGAGAGGCTTGTCATGACCCTTTATTATTATGAAGAACTGACCATGAAGGAAATAGGGAAAGTCCTGGATATAAGCGAATCAAGAGTTTGCCAACTGCACGGTAAGGCCCTCTTGAAGCTGAGGTCCGTTATGGAGGAATTTAAGTGAGGCGCGGAACTGTAGTCCTGTAACCTAAATCAAGACAGTGACGGTTGGAAAAAGTGACCGAAATTTGACCACCTGCGTTTGTAACCCACACATTGCCCGAGGCGTCTAATGGCTCTGCAGTTGGACTAGCGTTAACAGCATGTGGCCCTATCGGGTTCGCAACTGTGTGTGTGGGTCACCTCACGAAATGTAAAAAATTGTACGGTAAGAGGGGTTACCTCGCAAAACGGGAATTATTGCACGTCGAAGGCAAGCAAAAGATCGTAACAGGCTACCTTTGTGGCGTTGAGTCGGAAGTCCTGTATTACACGAACCCCTGATAGACCGCGTCAGCACTTTATTTCCAAAAGAAACTCTCTCCTGTGATGGAAAAGCGACAGCACCGGAGCCCAGGAAGGACCTATTCCTGAGTGTTTCGGCGCGAAATGAACTCACGACAGAATTCGGAAGATAAATCACGTTAAACTGTCTATTTATTCCGGCCTTAGCCTGGACCCAAAAAAGACTCGCAGAATCTGAACAATATCCTGAATGGCGCTCGCCACAAGGTACGACTTACTGCGGTCCGTTGTTTTTGCGGGTTTATCGAGTCTGTCTTTTGTTTGGCTGTCAACCCGATGGTTAATGGTGCGCTCATACCTGTCTTTTTTACTGTGTTGCGGGTTTCGCCCGATACTCCCTAGGCCCCATGCTTTTTTTATATCTCTCCTTTTAGGTATAATTATAGTCCTTGAATACTTTTATATGGTTTGTATATTATTCTATAACATACTATGAACAAGCAAACCCTGTAGCAAGCTGCAGGTTTACCTCACCACTCCTTGATTGGGGGAGGTCATTCGGAGGCTTATTGCGTGGCAAAGAATATCAATAATTTGATTAAGAAATTATCAGATAAAGACCCTTCTGTCAGAAAGCGTACGATAGAGGACTTAGCGGAAGGCGATGAACGGGCACTATTTCCGCTCATAAAAGCGCTGAGCGATGAAAGCGCCGGTGTGCAGGATGCTGCAATGAGGTCCCTGATAGCTATAGGAGGAGAGGTGACCGCTTACATGGTGCTGCCGCTCTTAAGGGCGAATACATATCTGCGCAACACTGCCCTTATTATCCTCACTCAACTGGGGGGAGTATCGGTACCGCTTCTTTATCCGCTGCTTAAAGATAAAGATGCTGATGTGAGAAAATTCGCCATTGATCTTTTGACTGATATAGGTCATGGCGTTGATCCGGCTTTTATAGTCCCGCTGCTCAATGACAGCAACAGCAATGTCCGGGCTGCTGCGGCAAAGGCGCTCGGCCTGCTTGGATATCGGCAGGCTATTCCGGAACTGGTCAAGGCCTTGAATGATGAGGAATGGGTCTGTTTTTCCGTATTGGGGTCGCTAGGCGAACTCAAGGATGACAGTTCAGTGGGGCAGATAGCTGATCTGCTGGCGGTCCCTTCCCAGGTTGTCCGGCTTGAGGCTATTGATACTCTCGGCAAAATAGGCTCGGATAAGGCCGCAGACAAACTCGTCGCCTATCTGCAGCATGCGCCTCAAGATGAAAGAAACGCGGTAATAAAAAGCCTGATCAAAATAGGCATTAACCCCGATATGTCGGATATTGCAGAATACCTGATCACCATGCTCAAAGAGGCTGAATGGGAAGACAAGGAGGTGGCGCTGAAAGGTATAGCAGCGCTTAATTGCAGGGAAGCTGTTAGCCTGATGGTTGATGTTACGGGATCTCTTGACCCCTCTTTGCCTGATAATGAAGAGAAAATTTCAATGTTGAAATCTACGATTAAGTCGATTGATTCCGAAACGGAACTCTTGCGGCTGCTTGAGCTTCAGGATATGAAGTACCGGGGGAAATCGTTTGCTATAGAGATTCTGGGTGAAATGAAAAGTAGTAAGGCTATCCCTGTACTTATCAGGTATTTGAATGACACAAGGAGGGATTTGAGGAGGGCTTCGACCCTGGCTCTCGGCGCCATAGGCGGTTCTGAGTCCATAAATCCGCTCCTTGAGACATCGCAGCGCGATGTCGATGCTCATGTGAGACGCCTGGCAATCGAGGCGCTCGGCGCTATACCGGCAAAAGAAGCATATGAACCGCTCGTCGAACTGATGGATGTGGAAAAGTATTATGATGTGCTTGAGAAAATTGTTGAATCGCTGCTTAAAATAGATGCAGGCAGGTTCCTTTCCGGCATCTCGCGTTACAATACCCTTGTACGCGAGATTATTGCAAAGACCGCATCGGATGAAGACATTCTCCTGAGGCTGACCGAGGACCCCGATAAGAAAGTAAAAATTGCCTCCATATACAGCCTGGGTCGGATGGGGACTGAGCGGGCCATCTCACGGATGATTCAATTTTTGGGAGACAGTGATGCCGATATACGGAAGGCAGCAGTGGTCGGCCTTGGAGAGGCGCGTTGCTGCTCTAATGAACTTTTGGATGCCCTGCGGGACGATGACTCATGGGTCCGTTTTTATTCTATTAAGACCGTTGCTTTCTCCTGCGAAAGAACAACGGCAATCAGCAAGATAGCTCCATTGCTTCTTGATGGGTTCATTCCTGTTGTGATGTCTGCCATAGATGCCATTGTTGAACTCGGCGGCCGGGAAGCGTATGAGGCGCTTTCTGCTCATGTTGAGCATCAGGTTAAAGATGTCCGGGAAAAAATCCGGGAGGCGCTCAACTCTTTATGATGATCTCAGTAAGCGATGAAGTATTTAAACAGTTGAGGGACTTTATTTATGAGAAAAGCGGTATTTTTATACCGGACAATAAAAAGTATTTTATTGAGAACAGACTTGGAAGAAGAATACAGGAATTGAATCTCAAGGGCTACGAGGATTACCTGTATAATCTCAGGTATAATTCCGATCGCCGTGAACTTCAGCGCCTTTTTGATTTAATAACTACCAATGAAACTTTTTTCTTCCGGGAGCCGCAGCAATTCGAGGTATTCAGAGGTGAATTATTAAACCAGATTACTGCTGAAAATGCAAAAACAGGCCGCAGGGACATTAAGATATGGTCCGCCGCATCTTCTACCGGGGAGGAAGCGTATACCGTATCCATGGTCCTCCTCGAAAAAGTTGAGCTCAGCGGATTCAAAAAAGATATCTTTGCTTCTGACATCAGCGAATTAGTACTGACATCTGCGCGTGCCGGCATATACGGTTCATATGCCATTCGGAATGTCCCAAGCGCTTATTTGAATAAATACTTTAAAAACATCGACCAGCAATATAGTTTATCGAGTGCGGTCAAATCGATGGTAAAATTCTCCAAGGTAAATCTTGTGGAAGAAAAAGATGTCAGGATGATACGCGGGGTCGATGTAGTTTTCTGCAGGAATGTCCTTATTTATTTTGACGATAAGGCGAAGCAGAAGGTGGTATCTCATTTGTATGATGCTCTCAGGCCTGGCGGATATCTCTTTATTGGCACATCTGAAAGCCTCCATAATCTGACGAGGGCCTTCAGACCTGTGGTCATCAATAAGGTAATTATATATCAGAAAGTCTAAGGAAAGGCGGGCAATAGGCTATGGGCTATTGGCAATGGGTCAAAGAAAATAAAAACAGGCAATAGGCAATAGGGTATGGGTCAGAGAAATAGAAGACTTTTTCTTTTTTCTTTACCTATCGCCTATAGCCCATTGCCTATCGCCTGTTTTGGAGGAGCTGATTATGAAGCTATTGATTGTTGATGATGACAAAACAACGAGGAAACTGCTCAGTCTATATCTTAAAGGAAAGGGATACGAGGTGGTGCCGGCAGAAAACGGACTGGATGCAATTGAGAAACTCGGCACCGAAAGTATAAGCCTTGTTGTTACCGATATGAACATGCCTTATATGGACGGCATTGAACTCACAAAAACATTGCGGTCAGACAGCATCTTGAAAAATATACCGATAATTATGGTTACGACGGAGGCTGATGACGACGAAAAGAAAAAAGCCTTTGATGCCGGTGTTGATGACTATTTGGTAAAACCTACTAATGCCGATGCGATTAGTGACAGTATAAAGCGCATTGTCAAAAAGATATTTAGCGGAGGTGATGGTAATGTTTAATCTTGGTCTCAAAGTGCTAGTTGTAGACGACTTCCCTACGATGAGAAGAATAGTGCGGAATCTTCTGAAACAACTCGGCTTCGAACATATAGATGAGGCTGAAGATGGGGCCCAGGCATTGGTCCGGCTGAGAGGAGGCAATTTCGGGCTGGTAATTTCCGACTGGAATATGCCGAATATGGAGGGTATCGAACTTCTCAGGAATGTCCGGAAGGAGCCGGCGCCGTTGAAGGACATTCCTTTTCTCATGGTCACGGCAGAGGCGGAAAAGGAAAAGGTGATAGAGGCCATTAAGGCGGGAGTCGACAACTATGTCGTCAAGCCATTTACAGCAGAAATACTTAAAGAGAAACTCGAAAAAATTGCTGAAAAGAAGAAGTCTTTGAAAGCAGGGGGATAGGCAATGCCCAAAACCAACCACAGAGAAATGGCGTGCAGCGTACTGCGTTATGCGTTCAGCGTACCAAAAGCTGTACGTTTATGTCGATCTTTTAACGCCGTACGCAGTACGCCGAACGCATTATCTGTGGCTGGATTTGACAAAATGGAGGAGAGCAATGGCTGACGAAATGGATGAAATAATAAGCGAATTCGTTATCGAAGCTGCGGAAACGCTTGAAAGAATCGATCCCATGTTTGTCGAACTGGAAGTAAAGGGCTATGACAAGGATATTCTCAATGAAATATTTCGCGGCATGCATACGCTCAAGGGAGCAGCCGGTTTCCTTGGCTTTCAGCCCATAGTTGATGTTGCCCACAGGGCTGAAAGCATTATGAAACGGCTTCGTGATGCTGAAATTGTCCTTTCTAGGGAACTGATGGATGTCATACTAAAGAGTGTCGATGCGTTACGGGTCTTTATTTTCCATATAAAAATGAAAGACGGGATCGAGGAAGATATTTCAAATCTTCTTACCGAATTAGACATGGCTTCGGAATCTGCAAAGCCGCAAACCAGGGCAGCAGAAGAAAAGGTAGAGGCAGAGGCAAAGGAAGAGGAATATGCAAAGGCAGAGGCAGAGGTAGAGGTCGAGGTTGAGGAACGAGTTGAGGCAAAGACAGAAACAAAGACAGAAGCCAAAGCAGAAGCAAAAACTGAACCTCCGGCTTCGTCTGCAGTTGACCAGGCACAGCAGATGGCTAAAGAAAGAGAAGTGGTCTCTCAGCTGAGAGTAGACGTGTCGAGAATTGATAAAGTGATGGACTTTGCCGGAGAGATAGTTCTCGCCAGGAACAGGCTCCTTAACCTTGCGGCCAAGCTCGATGTAAATTATTCCGATGATCCGTATGTTGAAAGCCTTCTTGAAACGACCGGTTTTCTGGACAGAGTCACCTCGGACCTCCAGCTTGCTGTGATGAAGATGAGGATGCAGCCCATTCAGAAGGTTTTTGGCAAGTTCCCCAGAATGGTAAGAGATATGTCCAGAACTCTTGGCAAGGACATAGATCTGGAGATGTTTGGTGAGGATACAGAGGTCGATAAAACTGTTATCGAAAATATGGGTGATCCACTTGTACATATCATCAGGAATTCCATAGACCATGCTGTCGAGTTCTCCGATGAAAGAGAACGTAAGGGCAAGCCGAAAAAGGGGCGGATAATTCTCAGCGCTTACCAAAAAGGGACGCAGATTGTAATCGAGGTATCAGACGACGGCAAGGGTATTGATATTGATACGGTAAAGAGAAAAGCGGTGGCAAAAGGGCTTATATCAGAAGAAGAGTCGCAGAAAATGTCCGACGATGCGGCAATAAATCTGATCTTCCTTCCCGGGTTTTCAACAAAGGACGTTTCAACCGAATTGAGCGGCCGGGGGGTTGGAATGGATGTTGTTAAAACTAACGTTGGGAAACTGAACGGGTATGTTGAAGTTATTTCAAAAAAAGATATCGGGACCACCTTCAAAATAAGCCTGCCCCTGACACTTGCGATACTACAGGCGATGATGGTAAGGGTAGGCGGCGAGTTTTACGCTGTCCCTCAATCCATGATAGAAGAAACACTCAGGATTAAAAAAGGGGACATAAAGGACATAACCGGGCAGAAGGTCCTGACTATAAGGGGCAGGGTCGTACCGATATTCGACATGTCGGATGTCCTCTCGGTGCGGAATAGAAGCAACGGGCTCAAGGACCATACCTATGTGCTTGTTGTGCTCGTTGGAGACAGGCGGTTTTGCATCGCAGTTGATGAATTAATCGGACAGGAGGAGATTGTGATTAAGACCATCAACGGAATAGAATCTGAACAATGCGGCATATTGGGCGCCACAATCACCGGTGACGGCAGGGTTGTACTTATTCTTGATCTTGCGGTGTTTTCGCGCAATATTTTTGTAAATAAATAGCATAGTGCGTCAAGCGTCGAGCGTAAAAAGGCAGGTATTATTTATGGGTTGGCAGCTTTTTTGTTTTTGTTGTTTGACTTCACGCTTGACGCGCGACGCCCAGCGCTCGGCGCGTAAAGAGGAGGAGATATGCAGTATATAGGTTTTACCATGAACGATAATGAATACACTATACCAATTCTCAAAGTCCAGGAGATTGTTAATCTTCCCCACCTGACGAGGCTGCCGCAAGTCCCTCCCTATATAGAGGGCATCACCAACCTCAGGGGAAGGATCATTCCGATCGTGAACCTGAAAAAACTGGTTGGCCTCGGAGGGGATTCTTTAGGAGAGAAGGTCATTGTCGTGACGAGCGGCCGTATTATATTTGGTGTGCTGATCGATTCCATAACGGGCGTTATTACTATAGAGGATTCAGCGATAGATCCCCCTACGGACTTTAACACTTCCGATATTGTGACCGGTGTTGCAAAGGTCGGTGAAAAATTAATCGTCCTGCTGGATACAAAGAAGCTGATACCTCTCGAAGACATGAGCATGTTCGAAGATGAGATTTTTGAAGTGAAGAATGATGACGATCAGCCGCAGGTGGTCAAGCGGGTTGATGGGACAGGACAAGAAATGCTTGTCGATGACGTGCGCAACGCAATTAATTTCCTTACGCGGCAGGGTATGGACACTGCGGACCCTCGTTATGCTCTCTTTGATGAAATGGTCAGCTTCATGAATGCAATTGCGGTCCAGGACTATGAGAAAGCCGACAGCGCAATCCAGGGCATATTGAAGAAAGGGCAGAATGACCTCTTCCAGGAGGTAGGAAAGGTAACGCGAAAACTCCATGATTCGATACGAAGCTTTAAGGAAGCGCTTGACCCGAAACTCAAGGATATGGCAGTCACCGAGATGCCTAATGCTGTTGACCAGTTGAAGGTTGTTATTGAGAGGACGGAAGCTGCTGCGAACAAGACGATGGGAATAGTCGAGAAATATATATTAATTATGGACGAACTTGCTTCACATATACGGAATCTGAAGGAGCCGGAAGAATCGGTAAAGTATCTGAAGACATTCAAGGCGGGGTTAGAGGATGATCTGACAGAAATTCTTACGACCCAGTCGTTCCAGGACCTTACCGGGCAGACCATCAAGAAAGTTATAAAACTTGTGGGAGATATCGAAGAAGAGCTGGTAAAACTTATAACGACGTTCGGTGGCAAGCCTGAGCTTCACACAGCGGAAAATGTTGTGGCGCCGGAGAAGGTCTCACAGGAGGATGTCAACGAACTGCTTAAGGATTTTGGGTTCTAAAGCAAGGCGCCGTTCAGCGTCCATGGTTGAGCGTAACAGAAAAGGACGCATGAGACACTATGCTGTACGCACTACGCTTTTTGGGGAGGCCGGAGGGAAGTATATGATTTTTTCTAATAACGCACTACGCATGACGCTGTACGCGCTACGCGTTTTTTTATGGTAAAACTGCTGATTGTTGATGATTCTGCATTCATGAGGAATGCATTGTCTACTATGCTTTCCTCTGATCCCGAGATCAAAATTGTCGGCACGGCGAGAGACGGACTTGAAGCGATAGAAAAAATCGAGAGTCTTAAGCCTGATATTGTCACAATGGATGTTGAAATGCCAAGAATGGACGGGATTACCGCGTTAAGGCATATCATGGAGACAAATCCTTTGCCGGTAATTATGGTGAGCTCCATTGCAACAGAAGGCGCAAAGGTAACGCTGGATGCCCTTGATCTGGGCGCCGTTGATTTCATCCCTAAAAATCTATCTGAACTTTCGATCAATATTGTGAAGATCAAGGAGATATTGATCGATAAGATAAAGCATATCGCAAGGAAAGGTCTTGTCAAGAAACAGGTCAGGCCGCCCGGCAGGGCAGCGGCGCCGAGAGTAATTGAGGTCCCGCCCCATATGCCCCACAGGACCACCGGCGAGCGCAGGATCGGAATTCTCTCTATAGGCACCTCAACAGGGGGCCCTAAGGCTTTGCAGGAGATCATACCGAAGCTTCCGAAGGAGTTTCCAGCTCCTATTGTTATCGCCCAGCATATGCCGCCGAACTTTACCGGCCCTTTTGCTGAAAGGCTTAATCAGTTGAGCCAGATAGAGGTGAGGGAGGCAAAGGAGGGAGAGCTTTTGAAGCCGGGAGTTGCTCTCATAGCGCCGGGCTGGGGCCATATGCGTGTAAAGAGGGTGAGGGGGATAGAGACGGTTGTCAGCATTTCCGAAAATAAAGAGGATTTTATATACAGACCCTCGGTAGACGCACTGATGGGTTCTGTTGCTGAATGTTTCCCTGGCAGGGCGCTGGGAGTAATACTGACCGGCATGGGTAATGATGGCCTGAAGGGGATGATCAGCCTGAAAAAAACAGGGGGCAGGATATTCGCTCAAGATGAGGAAAGCTGTGTTGTATATGGCATGCCGAAGGCTGTAGTCGATGCCGGAATTGCAGATAAAGTGCTTTCGCTGGAAGAGATGGCTGGAGAAATAATTAACTCTGTATAAAACGAGTCGAGAGTCGCGCGTGCAGCGTCGGGCGCAACAAAAGAAAAAGCAGTTTTTTTATTTTGTCTTTTGTTTTCGACGCACGACGCTTGACTCTTGGCACATGACGAGGTTTGAATGAGAGAAGATACGCTCGAAAAAATCATTATGCAGACGGTGGATGTCCCCAGCATTCCTCCGGTGGCATCAAAAGTACTGCAGTTGATAAGCAGTGATTATTCATCTATCAATGAGCTTGAAAACATTATTGCCCAGGACCAGTCATTTTCGACCCGTATTTTGAAAATAGCCAATTCGCCATATTACGGCAGAGGCAAGTGTATTGATACAATTTCTACAGCTATAATTATTATCGGGTTCAATTCAGTGAAGTCCCTCGTAATGTCTGCTTCCCTAAAAGATCTTCACAGGAAATCCGGGCTCTTCGAGCAGCAGCACTGGGAACATAGCCTCGGTGTATCGATAGCAGCATCGCTCCTGGCCGCAGAAACTAAAATGCTGTTGCCGGAGGAGGTGCTTATCGGGGGGTTAATACATGATGTGGGAAAGGTTGTGATAAACAATAGTGTGCCTGATCAATACAGCCTGGTCATCGACAAGATCAATGCGGAAAAGATCCCCTCCATTGTTGCCGAGGACGCGATACTGGGATTCAATCACTGCAATGTCGGCGGTCTTATCGCCAGGAAGTGGAAACTCCCGAGGAACCTTGAAGCCATTATCGAATATCATCATGCTGAAGAGTATCCGCTTTTTGAAGACAGCGGCTACGGGACGATGTGCCAGATAGTCCAGGCAGCTGATGCGATGTGTCTGTATATGGGGATAGGGATGCAGGGCGCTGTAGACTTTTCCAAAATCGGCTTTGAACAATTAGGGTTGACAACGTCACGGTTTAACTCGTTACAGGAAAAACTGAAGCAGGATTTCGACGCTCAAAAAGATAGTTTGCTCCAATAAAGAAAAAAACCTTACTACGTTCCGCGTTGTTGCCACGTCTCTTATTATCTCGAAGCCACAAGTTAAGGCGTTGTTGCTCATTTAATATAGTGGCGCCAAGCGCAGGCGGGACACAGTGCCTCGGCTAAATCTCGCAAGGCGTCCAGCCTTGCTCGAAGGCGACGCCAGCCCGTTCAGCCATCCATGGCGTCTCGGGCTGCCGACGCCCGCTACGGCGCCATGTCCCGTCTGCTCTTGGCGCAAAGTTTACCTATCACTTCTTTGCTTTTGCCGCTGATCGTTTAATAAGCTTATTCTGAAGTTTGCTTATCCGCCTTATTAATTCTGCCGGATTTAACTTTGCAAAATGATAGAATACACGAAGAGGAACGTATATGAACAATAAAACAGCTATTTTAAGTAAAACGGCCACTTTCCTGCGCTGGTGGGTTCTGCCGGTGATGTGTCTATGTCTTATGGTGCTGTCATATAGTCAGATGGCCCTGGCACAGAATGGGCCGGATGGAGTGAATAAGGGGAGCGCTAACAATAAGGTTTTGCAAAAGCCTAATCTCAAACAATACTTAGTGGATAAATATGGGATTGACGATGTTATGTCCAGTGTGTATCAGACCCCAAACGGACCGAAAGGTCATCTCGGTACTTTTGGGAAAATTTCTCCTGAGCCGCTACGGATGAATATGAAGGAGATACCAGGAGAACACGGCCGTGCAAAAGCCATAGCAAAAGCTTTTATGGTTGAAGAGGCGGATTTACTTGGCATTAATGATATGAATGAATTTCATGAGTCTGTAGTCAAGATGACTATAGCTAATATAGATTATACTGGCCTTATTTACAATCGTTTTATAGACGACCTGCCTTTGAAAAACGCCCGTATTCATTTCGATGTGGGACCGAATGATACCATCACCGGGGTAAGTGCTGACTTGGTACCGGCACCTCCTGAACTGTATGCGGCAGTAAAAAAAGAGACGCTTACGGAAGACCAAGCACGCAAAATAGTTCAGCGCGATCTGAAGTCAGCAAAAATAGCATTTAACCCTTCCAATATGGGAGAGTTCAAGAAATTTGCTATTCCCGACCCGCCGTATGTTATTTGGGAAGTGAGGGATGTCTACATTTACACTATAGATGCATTCACAGGCGAAATACTGAAAAAAGTTCCAAACTGGAAAACACTTCGTGCGCCGCGATGATTGTGGTACCAGCAAATTAAATTGTCGAGGGGACTCACCCAATATGCGGACGAGATGATCATAGAAGGAGAAACAAGTGATTTGCAGCGCCATAGGAGGCCCGGGATTGTGAAAGGATAAGACAATGGATCATCTGGCTAATAATGTTGATATTGCCGTTTGCTCGAATACTTGCATTTGCATCTAATTTGTTTGCTTTTTTGCGAGTTTCCTGGTTCCCTGAACGCTCTATCCGGTTATGCCGATGGTGCTTCAGCCAGTCTTTTCCCGTACTTTTGCACTTTACTGTATTTTTTCATCCGGCAGCCCTGCCTCGACCACTTTATTGTATTTTCCCTGCCCGAGATTTTTAACAGTGGAAAAATTTACCTGTGATAGGAAAATTATACCTCGATATCGACACCTTCGCCAGACTTGGGAGGCTTTTTCTCTTTTGTTTTCTCCCAGGATTCCTCTTCCTCCCGAGAGGGCCTCTTTTTCCTCTTCCCAATCGGGCCCAGCGGGAAGACACGGGGTGTACCGATACCCAGCACTTCTCGAATTCTCAATAGGTCTAATAAGTCTTCGTCATCAGCCATCTTGGTTTATTTATCGGGTAAAATCATAATTGCTTTAGTCTGATTGCTTATTGCTGGCACCGATATTGCTATGTCTTATTAGCAATGATGATTGAGGGGACCTGAAAATGTATAAAGGAATTTATGTTGCAATGACCGGAGCGATGCTGAGAAGCCAGGAACTGGATAATGTGACCCAAAACATGGCAAATGCCAATACCGCAGGTTATAAACGGACATCATTTTCCTCCCGCTTGTACCCTCTTCTTGAAGGAGTAACGGATAAACAGAATGCCGCTTATCCAGATGCAAAGGCCATGGCATACTTCGGACAATCTTCAATAGACACAACTGACGGTATTGTGAAGCTGACAGGAAACCCGCTTGATCTTGCCTGCAAGGGAGACGGTTTTTTTGCTGTGCAAGGCGCTGGGAATAACGTATATTACACGAGAAACGGCAGCTTCAGCCGCAGCAAAGATGGTTTATTGGTGGACGGCACAGGGCAGCCGGTCCTTGATACGGCGAACAAGCCGATACGTATCGATGGCAGCACAATACAGGTGGCAGCTGATGGCACCATTTATGCGGATGGGAACAACAGCGGCAAGCTTAAACTTGTAAAGCTCGATCCGTCGACAGTGCAGCACATAGGCAATTCCCTGTTCTCAGGGACCGAGGCTGGCGCATCAGGCGGCGAAATACTGGAAGGAGCTATCGAGATGTCCAATGTAAATCCTATTAAGGAAATGGTTGGCATAATAAGTGCTTTAAGGGAATTTGAAGTGGCACAGAAAGTTATTACGAACTTTGATACCCTTGCGGAGAAGACGGTCACCGAAATTGCAAAAGTATAAATGCGCTGCGCGTCAAGCGTCGTGCGTGTCAAAAAAAGAAAAAATTACATCTATCGCGCTCGACGCCTGAAGCACGACGATATAAAGAGGGGGTATTATGATCAGATCGCTTTTTACTGCGGCCTCGGGGATGCAAGCCCAGCAGTTGATGGTTGACACCATATCGAACAATATTGCGAATGTCAACACAGTAGGTTATAAGGCGGGCAGGGCAGAGTTCCAGGACTTGCTCTATCAACAGTTGAGGGCTCCCGGAGCGCCTTCTGAAACGGGAATGCAGGTACCCTCCGGAATTCAGGTTGGACTGGGCGTAAAACCGGTGGCAATACAAAAACTTTTTAATCAGGGCGATTTCATTAATACGGGAAATCCGCTTGATCTTGTAATAGAGGGGGACGGATTTTTCCAGCTTTCACGGCCTGACGGGACTACTGCATATACGAAGGCCGGGACATTCAGCCTTGACAAAAACGGCAATATCGTGAACCCTGACGGGTACCCTCTGGAACCCCCGATTACTATCCCTACAGACGCTACTACGATAACGGTGGCTTTTAACGGTGACATCAACATACTGGTAGCGGGACAAACAGCGCCATCTCTGGTAGGTTCTATAACCCTGGCGCGCTTTATAAACCCCACCGGGCTTCAGTCAATAGGTAAAAATTTATTTCTTGCCACTGATGCTTCCGGCGAACCAATTACCGGCGCCCCTGATGCTCTGGGGTTTGGCGACATCAGCCAGGGATTTCTCGAAAACTCTAATGTGAATATTGTTGAAGAGCTTGCAAATCTTATCACTGCGCAGAGGGCCTTCGACATGAATTCAAAAGCAGTTCAGGCGTCCGATCAGATGCTGCAGACTACAGCAGCGATGAAAGCGTAATAGGGACAACAGTAAACAGTAAGCAGTAAGCAGTAAGAAGTAAGAAGTAAGAAGTAGACAGTAAGGAGGATAAACAATGAGGTGCGGTCGTTGTACTATTTTTAAAATACAAGTCCTTTTTTCTTGTTTTTTACTGCTTAGCCTGCTGCCTGCTGTTGTTCAGGCGGACAGAGAGCATCTTATGGACACAATAAAGAAAGCCGTCATCTCCGAACTTGCCCGGTCGGTCTCTCCAAACGTTGAACTCGGTGGAATAAAAATTGTAAAGGGTCTTGACACTCTGGATGATAATGCAACCTATACCGTTGGCAGTATAGAAGAGGATGGATATAGTGGCCGCAATAAAATCGTTTATCGAGCGGCCCTTTGTGACGACAGGAAAACAGTCCATACGGTGGTTGTGGAAGCGGCATATGATGTCTTGACCGATGTTTTTATTACGGCAAAACCTCTCGCAAGGGGCTCAATAATTACCGGAAATGATGTATATGCTGTTAAGCAGAAGAATTCACGCCTGCCGCTGGAGGCGGTAACAGATATGACCGGGATAGAAGGCAAGATACTCAAGTCAAATGTTGCACAGGGAGTAATACTTCGATCCGATTATTTCAGGAACTCATCCGGTATTAAAAAAGGCATTGAGGTTACCGTGCTTGTTGAAGGAGAAAATGTTCTGATCTCGACAAAAGGAGTGCTCCGTAATGATGCCGTAATAGGCGGCGTTGCGCGGGTCGCATGTACTGCTCAAAAGAAGGATATTACCGGGATACTTGTCTCTGCGGATACAGTGAAGGTCAAGATATGATAACAACAAGGCAAAACAAAACAGTGGCAAAGGGCAAAGGGCAAAAGGCTAAAGGTTTAATAGGAGAAAAAATGCTAAGCCGGTCGATGTTTTGGTTTTTAACCTTTTGCCTTTCGCCTTTAGCCTTCAGCCTTGTTGTAAGTGGTTGTACAGGATTAAAGGAAGCTCGTGATATTAAGAATGCTCCGATGCCTCCCAAATATGTAGAGGCAAAAGAAAAGGAATCATATACAGGCGAAGGTTCCTTGTGGGTCGACAGTGCGACGCTCTATGAGGACCTGCGTGCAAGAAGGCTCAATGATATTGTGACCATTCTTATTTCTGAAACGACAAATGCATCCAAAAAGGCGACAACGGACAACAGCAGGACTTCGACAGTGAATGACAGTATAACCAGCTTGATGGGTATACCGGCCAATCAGATGCTTACCAAGAACTTGCAGGCTGGCATTAACGCCAATGGAATTTCTGCTTTTGCAGGTGAGGGAGATACGGCAAGCGCAACAACTTTTACCGATACAATTTCGGCCAAGGTGATTGAGGTGCTTCCCAATGGAAACCTGGTGATTGAGTCTCGCAAGGAGAGAATAATAAATAACGATAAAGAGATTATTGTGATAAGGGGTATCATCAGGCCGAATGATATATCACCGACAAATACCATCACTTCTGCGCAGGTAGCCGACGCCAGGATATATCTTGTTGGCGACGGTGTGCTTGCTGATAAGCAATCGCAGGGCTGGCTGGTAAAAGCGTTGGACATAGTATGGCCGTTTTAATAACAGGTAAAATGTAAAAAGTGAGAAGTGAAAGAAAGGATAAAGGGGAAGAGGAAATGAATTATGTGCTGCGTATTAGAAAAATATTGTTTCCCGCTTTGTTATTTTTTACTTTTTACTTTTTACTCTTTACTTCTGCTGTTTATGCCGAGAGGATAAAGGATATAGCCATATTTTCGGGGGCCAGGGAAAATCAACTAATCGGGTATGGGCTTGTCGCGGGCCTTAAAGGAACTGGAGATTCGGACGGAACATATTATTTCCAGCCCGTTGCCAATATGCTTAACCGTATGGGCATTAATATAAATCCCGCTGATGTTAAAGGCAAAACTAAAAATATCGCGGCGGTCATTGTTACAGCTAAACTTCCCACTATGCTTAAACCCGGCTCCAAAATTGATGTAGAGGTATCTTCCATTGGTGACTGCAAGACTTTGCAGGGCGGTACTCTTTTTTCGACACCCCTTAAAGGACTCGACAATAACGTATATGCAGTAGCACAAGGGCCTGTATCGATCGGGGGGTTTCTCGCTGGCGGCGGCGGCACACAAATAATCAAGAACCATCCGAACACGGGAACAGTGCCGAACGGCGCCATAGTTGAAAGAGAAGTACCCGTACAATTAAACCGGAAGAGCAAACTTGAAATTTTGCTTAACGAGCCTGATTTTACAACTTCCACAAGAGTCGCGAACAAAATTAATGAGCGGCTCGGCGGGCTTTTTGCAAAAGCTGATGGACCGTCGGCTGTGTCGCTGATTGTACCCGAAAGCTTTGCTGATAAAGTGGTGGACCTGATCGCGACTGTTGAGAAAATAGATATCTCTGTTGATACGCCTGCACGGGTGGTCATCAATGAACGGACCGGCACTGTCGTCATAGGCGAAAACGTTACTATCAGTCCTGTTGCGCTTGCGCAGGGCGCGCTGACCATAGTGATCAAAACAGAGAATCAGGTATCCCAGCCTCCTCCCCTTGCGCCAGGAGGGGCCAGGACAGTTGTTACGCCTCAGCAACAGGTGACAGTCGAGGAAAAAAAAGTAGCTTTAGCGCCGGTAAAAGGATCTTCTATAGGAGAACTTGTAAAGGCCTTGAATGCCCTCGGCGCCACTCCAAGAGATCTTGTGGCAATTCTACAGGCGATCAAGGCTGCTGGGAGTCTTAACGCAGAACTGGTGATAATGTGAACGACGGCTTAGTAAAAAATCCATATGCTAGTTCCACCCCAGCAAGTCTGCGACTTGCCGGGGACCCCGGGCGTTGCACTGCATACCTCGTCACTCGCACCCCAAAAAGTCTTCGCCTTTTTGGGGACCCTGCTGCGGCGTACCTGAAAGTACGCCTCATTCCTCGGTATTTGCGCGCCTTGCCCATGGACTTTTTACTAAGCCGTTTAATTTTAAGGAGTTGAATTCATGAAAGGTATAGAACATAACAGCTACAAGGCGCAAATGGCATTAGGGAAGACGAAGACCCAGAAGACACAGGGTACCGGGAAGGGTGATGCAAAGACTGCTGCAAAACAGATTGAAACAGAATTCCTTAATGAGTTGTTAAGGACAATGATGGAACATACTTCTTTCGGACAAGACAGAACAGTTTCCACATTCTTACCTGTCATAACTACGGAAATGTCAAAGTCATTGGCTGTAAGAGGGATCGGGTTAGCTGATTTTTTCCTTAAAAACGAAGGCTTGAAAGCATTTGACAGGGAACAGGGAGATTCAGCCCATAAAAACAAGGCGATATCGCGGCCAGGCACGGCGGGTTAATATTTTAGACAATTCCCCGATATAGTATATGTATACTTGTATATACATACCAAAAAGACGGGGGTAAAGAGAAAATGATTATCACTGACAAAGTAGACATTGGCGGCTCAGGTATTCAACCACCTGATAGGACAAAGGGACAGAGCAAAGGCGAGCAGGTTGGCGGGGTCATTCCCGAGGATAAGGTCCTGGTTTCTGACCAGGCCAAGGAAATAGGGAGACTCCAGGCAGAAGTCAGTAAACTCCCTGACGTAAGGCCGGACCGTGTTGGAGATGTAAAAAATGCCATCAATAACGGCACTTACAATGTCAAAGGTGAAGCGGTAGCAGGCAAGGTGCTAAAGGAGGCTGTAATTGATTCAGTCATATGAAGACCTTATCGATGTTCTGGAAAAAGAGTTTTCATTCTGCGCCCAGCTTGTAGACCTTTTACAGAAAGAGAAAGATGTTGTCGTCAGTCTTGACCCTATTGCATTGGAGCAACTGCTTGCTCAAAAGGAAGTTATCTCAACCAATATCAGAATATGTGATGAAGCTCGTGAAAGAATACTTGAGCGGCTTGGTTTCAAGAACAAGACAATATCCCAGGTTGCGGCAGTTGCGGTTGGTGATTACAAAGATAAGCTTACGGCTATAGCATCAAAGTTTACTTCGGTCATACACAGCATAACTGAACTAAATAAGTTTAACGGAAAATTAATTGAAAAATCGCTTTACTATGTAAAGGCGTCATATAAATTTCTGAGCAGCTTTGGCGTAACTGCGCGCCAAAAAATATCTATGGAGGCCTAAGTGTCTGTTTTAGCATTGTTTAATATTGGACTATCCGGGCTTGAAGCTTCGAATCAGCAGCTGCAAGTCACTGGAAATAATGTTGCCAATGCTCAGACCCCCAGTTATACTGTGGAGACGGCAAATTTGGCTACCGTGCCCAGCGGATCAGTAGGCACTACCGGTACTGCCGGCAATGGAGTGCAGGTCGCTGACGTAACGAGGGCTTATAATTCATTTGTCAATGCCCAGGTCAACGCTGAAAATTCAAATGTTTCCTACTGGAACAATTATAATACAGCAATCACGCAGGTCCAGGATATTTTTAATGAGGCGTCCACTGCCGGCATCAGCCCTTCTATAACAACTTATTTTAACGATTGGCAGAATGTTGCGCAAAGTCCGCAAGAAGCTGCACAGCGGACAACTCTTATTTCGGATGCGAATAACCTGAGCACCGACCTGAACACGGCCGCAACTTCTCTTAATAGCGTGAGCAACCAATTGTTAACAAACAGTCAGACGCTTACCTCCCAGGTCAACACACTGACCGCCCAGATCGCGACTTTAAACTCGGAGCTTGCAGGGAACTCCGGCTCATTAGACCTTCAGGACCAGCGGGATTCCCTACTGAACCAGCTGAATGGGATTATAAAGGTCTCAAGCTATCAGGACCCCATTTCCGGAATGTACTCGGTGATGGTTGGAGGCACCCCCCTTGTTGAGGATGCTGCATCCTACAACATGAGCGTTGCCACTGATTCTTCTAATAATATGCATGTTTATGTCGGACTTCAGCCTAATGCAGGCACTACGCTCAATCCGGAGGGAAGTGGAGGTGATCCCGACGTTACATCTTTGATCACGGGCGGTGAGCTCGCGTCCAATATTGACTTGAGAAATACCCGGATCCCCGGCTACATGAACCAGTTGAATGCCTTTGCAGTGAATTTGGCCGATACCACCAATTATTATCAAACGCAGGGGTACGGACTTGACGGCTCTACCGGAACTAATTTCTTCCAGCCTCTTTCCCAGCTTGCTAAATATACTTCAGTTGACAGTGTTAACGGTGTGTTTACTTCGCCGGGTGATACATTTTCGACTAATGGCGGCACCTTGTCGATAAAACTCGGGGACAACGATACTTCACCCGCAACAGTCACCGTTGCCGCAGGAGCAACACTTCAGCAAACCGTTGATGACATTAATGATCAGGCAGGACCCAAAGTGGCCGCATCAGTGGTAAATACCGGACCTGTCACTCAATTTACTGTAAACGCCTCAAATAATACTTTTAAAACAGATTTAGGGAGCGGTAATATATTAGCCGGCACTTATACGGGGGCGAACCTTGCCAGTGCAATCAATGCACTTGGCTTGGGAGTGAATGTCACGTTCAACAGTAGTGCGAATGACTTTACGATTAATTCTACCCCGGGTGCGGGCGGAGCATCCAACGTAGATGCTGCAACTACTATCGGAAATTTAATCGGATTTAATTTTGGTAGTTCTCCGGCTATTGGGGCAGGCATAACAGGAACTGTTCCCGAGGATTACCGCATAAGCATTCAATCAAAACAGGCCGGGAACCTGGGAAATGTGAGGGTAGGGGTCACGCCTAACGGACCGCCCTCCGATGCCGCCGGCTCCGGCCTCAATTTGCTCGCGACCAGTCCGATGATTTCCGCCGGCAGTTCGAGCACTCCCGGAGCTCCTGGCGCTGTGATATCATCTGTGAATGTTTCTGATCAATCTGAGACAGTCGCCAATGCGCAATATATGATAGATTACAATTATAGCGGCGGCGCAGGCTATCAGGAAGACGGAACAACCGGAATATATTGGCGCGTTACGCAATCGACGGACGGCAACACGTGGACAGCGGTCTCTCCGAATGATGTAAATCTGGCCACTAATACCACCGGGTTATCTAGAACACTTAAGTTCCAGGGTATCCAGGTCCAGATAGACGGCAGCGGGATCAGCAGCACAACGAACCCCAACGGCGAGACATTTGACCTACAGCTTGACCCCAATGCAGCGGCAGATATTACAACAGCTATTACCGATCCTAATAAGGTCGCAGCCTCCACAGATACATGGAACGTAAACAGCAATAATAACAGCGTGGTGTTTAATGTAAACGGCGGGCCCGACATAACGGCTGTCATACCCTCGGGTACCTATACAAATGATCCCGGACAGCCGGATGATATATCTTCGGCCTTAACTACGGCGATTCAAACGGCATATGAGAACGCTAACAATGGAAAGGCGCTGACGGATGCTCTTAGCGCTTCTTTTAACCCGAATACAAAACAGTTTAATATCACGATGCCTGGCGCCAGTGACTCTATAAATTTTCTGTGGTCGAAATCCGCATCGACGGCAAACCAGATCTTCGGCTTCACGAACGATGCGTCACTCAATTCTTTTGTAATTAATGGCGCCGGGCCTGATCAAAATAATACTATAGTTTTCAACGATGGCGCCGGCAACCAGACGGCCACAATTTCAACTGCCGGATCACCGTATACAGGAGCCGCTCTTGCAGCAGCAATCAATACTGCTCTGACTGCGGCGGAACCGCTCACCACTTTGTCCGTTGCTTATAACGGAGCAACCAATAATTTCACTATTTCGAATTCCGGAGGCGCTGCCGCGACAATTAACTGGGGCGCCAGCGCCGCCCAACCTCAGCAGTTAGGTTTCATTGCAGCCGCCTCTTTGACTATTCCGGCAGCAGTCGGCGGCAGCAGCGGCAGCGTTTCCTCTGCTGCAGTGGGAAATTCCGCGGTGAGTGATAACCCTGCATCTGTAGAGACGAACGCTGCACAGGGTCTGCCCGGCAACAATGCTAATGCGAACAATATTGCCGGCCTGGCTAACGGAAATAGTTTCGACGGCACAACACCAACCGACTTTTATATGAGCCTGGTTTCAAACATCGGTGTTGATGCCTCGTCCGCAAACACAAACCAGCAATATCACACTACCCTTTTGAGTGAGCTCACCCAGCAGCAGCAGCAAGTTTCCGGTGTAAGCATGGATGAAGAGGCCAGCAATCTGGTGGTATATCAGAAATCATATGAGGCTGCGGCAGAGCTGATAACCACTGCTAACCAGATGCTCACGACACTTTTGCAAATGGTGAACCCGAATGCATAAAAAGCGCGTCGAGCGTCCAGCGTGGAGCGCGCTTAAAGCGCCTACTGTTGGTTAAACGTAAAAGAAAGGGCAGATAGATTATATATGTTTTTTATTGAGTTTTCGTTTTTATCGCACAACTCACGACGCTGAACGCTCGACGTGTTCTTAGGGGGGGACAATGATAATAGTTACTAATCAAATGTTCAATAACCAGTTTTTGACAGGTTTACAGCAAAATCTTCAGGCTGAACTCACTGATACTCAAGAGATTTCAACCGGTTACAAGATTAACCAACCCTCGGACGGCCCTGCCGCTCTCGTTCAGATTGTCGGCTACCAGACTCAAATGTCTGATATGACAGAATATCAAAAGGCCATGACTGCTGCAAAAGTTCCTCTCCAGTCCCTTGACAGTTCCCTCTCAAACCTGAATAACACGCTGACAAGGGCGAACGAACTCGCGGTTAGCGGAGTGGACGCTACGATGAACGGCAGCGATTTGCAGGATATCGCGGCTGAAGTCCAACAACTGTCTACCTCAGCGGTCAGTATTGCCAATACAAATATAAGCGGCCAGTACATATTTGGAGGGGACAATTCTAATGTCAACCCCATAGACCCAGGCACGGGCGAGCTTATTTCGGATAGTAGTTCAGTCAATATTAATATCGGTGTCGGTGTCAATGTTACCACGAACGTTTCAGCCGGCAGCCTGTTCAGCTTTCAGCGTGTCAATGGTAATGCGGATTCCGCGACTGCCATTTTACCGACTTATAACTGGACAAATGATGGGGCCAACACTATTCCTGATGCAGACCCCTTATCTGCGCTGGAGACATCTGCTCCTACTACCAGTCCAATTTATACTATAAATTCCGGGGATTCGATTAGTATAGGCGGTACACCTTACGCCCTTACTGCCGGCGCGTATAACACAAATCAGTTAATTACTCAACTTAATACCGCTACCGCTGGATCCGGGGCGACATTTTCGTATGATTCTGTAAATAATAAATTTAATATCACGGCCCCGCCCGGAACTGTAATAAACTGGCAGGGCTCACCAGCCGCAACGCCCACAACTATGAATGTAGAGCAAACTCTCGGCTTTAGTTCCAAGGGGGACCAGACAATAGGCGCGGGAGGGAGCATCGAAAGCACCAATACAGTCGGTAAATTTACGGCGTCTGATGATATTTTCACTACTAACGGAGGCACTATTAATATTACTTCCGGCGGAGGTCAGTCTGTCCCCGTAACTGTTGCAGCTAATTCTACACTTCAGGATGTTCGTGATGACATAAACAGCGCAAAAGCAGGTGTAAAGGCGCAAGTTGTAAATGCAGGGACAAGTACAGACCCTGATTTAAGACTCGTTGTTGCTTCTGATCCTGCCGGAGCTTCGGCGAATATCGATATCAGCGTTTCATCAACCACAGATCCTTCAGGCACAGGGATTAATATGCTCTCATACGACAAGACCACAGGAAACAATATGACGCTTGCTACTAATATCACGAACTATAATTATATTACCCAGGCAGGCGCCAACGATAGCATAGTTATTGATGACGGCACAAATGGAGGTATTGCAAATAATCAAATTGTTGTGAAGGAGGCTGGTTCAGCGGCCCAAACAATGGCTATCGATCCGGGAACATATACAGCGGACCAATTGGCTGCTGACATAGAGCCTAAACTCAACAACATTGCTGCAGCCGATGCTTCCGGAAACACGTATTCAGTAACCTATGATCCGAATGCCATGAAATTCAAAATCGATCAAACTAATGCAGCAGGTGTTGCTGTGAATTTTGAATGGAGCAATTCAAGTACGACCGCGGCACACCTATTAGGATATAATACCGCTACTAATGCCGGTATTGCAGCTGGCGGAGGCACTGTTCAAAGCGATAATTCTGTTCTGGCCAATTACTATAGTTTCAACAACAACTATCTTAACGATAAGTATATTCTGCGGGCACTCAACTTCGAACAAGTGTCACTTCAAAAGGGTGACTCGGGGCGTGTGCAACAGGCCATAAAGTACACGAATGATTTGTCGGCTGCCGTTTCTCAGACTCAGGCGCAGGTCGGCGCCGCGGAAGACAAAGTCAACACTGAAAGCTCTTACCAGACGAACAGTCAGTCTGATATGCAGGTCTTTTTGTCTAATGCCCAGAATACGGACCTGGCCTCGGTCAGCAGCGATCTAACGCTGCGGCAGACCGCTCTGCAGGCGCTCCGGACTGTTACGACAGATGTTTTAAATCAAAGCCTCTTTGATTTTATCAAACCTTAGTAACGGCGCGTCGAGTGTTCAGCGTTGAGAGTTGAGCGCAGAAGATGGGGCAAGGCTATAAAGTGTGACTTTTTATTAGGGATATTTTGCTTTTAACGCACAACACACAACGCTGAACGCTATAACGCTTTTTTAGGGGTAAGAATGCTTGTTCTCACACGCAAGACGGGACAGATAATTACGATAGGTGACGACATACGGATCAAAGTCGTTGATGTAGGAAACGGTATTGTCAAGCTTGGTATCGAGGCCCCCAGGGAGATGCCGATATTCCGGGAGGAACTCTACGAGAAGCTCAAGGAACTGAACAAGGAATCGGCGAAGATGGATCTGGACAAGCTGAAACATTTTCTGGGGGAACAATGAGCGTTGAACAAATTTATTGCGAGGTCAAGGTGAAAATTATTACAACAAGATTCGGTGAAATTGAGATTGATGAGAAAAAAATTATTACCTTCCCTCTGGGGATTCCGGGGTTTGGCGAGCTAAAACGTTATGTCCTGATTGACTACAAGGACCCGATACAATGGCTGCATGCGGTGGACGATCCCGATGTGGCTTTTATTGTAATCAATCCCTTTGTTATTTTCCCTTCTTATTCTGTCGATATACGGGATGATGAAGAGATGTTCCTTGGGATCAAAGGACCTACGGATGTGGTGGTGCTTGCCATTCTTTGTGTCGCGAACAACAGCATGACAGCCAATCTTAGGGCCCCACTTGTTATAAATAGCGCTAATTACAACGCAGCACAAATTCTGATCGGTGACGAACGATATGATTTCAATACGCCGCTGCCGGCTCTGCCTTTAAAATCCTGAATTTTGAAGCCGGGCACTCAATACGCTGCTTCATAGGCGAGTTGAGTGCCCGGGTGGTCCGGAGCAAAAACAAACTCACCCACCGCCGGTTACTCTTCTTCTTTTGAAAAAAACTGTATAAAAGTGTTATTTTAACTGACACTGTAATTCAGACGGTACGGGGTTGTTTTTCTGCAAGGGTAGAGGCAAGCGCTTTGGTTATCGCTTGGAAGCGCCTGACCGGAGGCGCCTATTTCTGGTACCTTTGACGGCAGCGGGCGAGTAACCTGCTCCCCAAGATGTCTTTGACTTTTTGGTGGAAAGTAAAATTACCTTGCACTGTCTTAATTGCAGTTACTGATACTAATCCTGAACTAACGCATTATTTAAGAGGAGGAAATTAAATTATATGGTCCGCGTGCCGATGACACCTCATGGATATCAGAAGATGAAGGAAGAGCTCGGCAAGCTGTTAAAAGAGGACAGGCCGAGAAACATAAGGGACATAGCCGAAGCGAGGGCACATGGTGACTTATCGGAGAACGCCGAGTACCATGCTGCCAAGGAACGGCAATCGTTTATTGAAGGGCGTATACAAGAACTCCAGGGCAAGCTGGCCATGGCAGACGTCATCGATCCCTCAAAGATAACCCAGTCAAGGGTGGCCTTTGGCGCAAAGGTCAAAGTGTTTGATGTAGGGGCTGAAGAAGAGTATGAGTTTATACTCGTAGGTCCTGACGAGGCAGATGTCAAGAGTCACAAGATATCTATTAGTTCGCCTGTCGGAAGGGCATTAATCGGCAAAGAGGTTGGCGATACCGCGGTGGTCAAGGCGCCTGCGCGGAGTATTGAATATGAGATCGTAGAGATCAATTTTGTATAAATTTTTCACTGCTGAAATCGCCGGCAACGCTTCGCAGAACACCCATTTCAAGCTTCTGACGCTGCGGCCTTTATCAGAAATCATCGCCCCCCGGCCCGGCCAGTTCTTTATGATACAGACCGGCACTGCCTCCGATCCGCTTTTAAAAAGGCCTTTTAGTATTTACAGTCTTCAGCAGAACCGTTTGAGCTTTCTTTACCGCATCCGTGGAAAAGGGACCTCGTCGCTTTCTCAGCTCAGGGAAGGTGATGTGCTCCAGGTCCTCGGGCCTCTCGGGAACAGTTACCCCGAGCCGGCCGGGGACTTCGTAGCCGTAGCCGGAGGGGTCGGCATTGCGTCATTGGTCGCTTTTATGAGTAAATACCGGCGGCAGGCATATCTGTTTTACGGTGCAATGAAGAGGGATGAACTGGTTATGCTTGACGAGGTCAGGGAATTGTCAAAAGAGACCTTTATCACGACCGATGACGGTTCTGAGGGACGCAAAGGATTGATTACCGATGCGTTGAGAGATTTTCTCGACCATTCGCTGCCTTCCCAACGCCCGTCACAGGTTTATGCATGCGGACCCGCCCCTATGCTGAGAGCGATGTCAGAGATCGCACGCTCCAATAAGCTCTCCTGCTACGCATCCCTGGAAGAGCATATGGCATGCGGCATCGGGGCATGCCTCGGGTGCATGGTCAAGACTGTTGCCGGGCAAAAACGGGTTTGCAAAGAGGGTCCTATCTTCAACGTCGAGGATATAATATGGTGATTGCAATTCAGACAATAGAGGGTAATTTTTCTTTGCTATCGAATAGCCATCTGTGCCGGTTCCGTTGTCTGACCGGAAACCCATCCTTGTGCCGACTGAATATGTGGGCTCGGCGTTACTCGCCCACTGCCGATAACCCAGACGATAGACTGCAGCCAAAAGTAGGCGCTCCTAAGCGAAAAATGACCCTGTACTGTCTGAATTGGATCTGATATGGTGAACTTAGCGGTAACTGTCGCCTCCCTGAAATTGAAAAACCCCGTGATGACTGCCTCGGGGACATTCGGATACGGGGAGGAGTATGCGGAATACATTGATTTGAACAGGCTTGGGGCAATCGTGGTCAAGGGGCTCTCGGTTACACCTCGTGAGGGAAATCCGACGCCCCGTGTTGTCGAGACGCCGTCAGGCATGCTCAATGCCATAGGTCTCCAGAATATAGGCGTCAGGGCATTTATTAAAGACAAACTCCCTTTCCTGGGGCAATTCAATACACCGGTAATAGCCAACTTTTTCGGAGATACTGTCGAAGAGTATGTCAGAGCTGCCGGCGAACTGAGCGCAGCGGACGGAGTTCACGCCCTTGAGATGAACATATCCTGCCCAAATAAACAGGAGGGATGGATCGTGTTCGGTACTGATCCGAAAATAATGGGCCACGTTATCACTGAAGTAAGGAAAGCCACTAATCTCCCGCTGGTCGTTAAGCTCTCACCAAATGTTACAGATATCGGATGCATGGCAAGAGTTGCTGAAGATGCGGGAGCAGATGCGTTATCGGTCATGAATACGATTACAGGCATGGTTGTGGATATCAGGCAGCGAAAACCTGTGCTTGCAAATAATACAGGAGGGCTTTCCGGACCTGCCATAAGACCTATTGCTGTCAGAATGGTTTGGGAGACATGCAAGGCGGTCAGCATCCCGGTCATTGGAATGGGAGGCATAATGACGGCCCGGGACGCGCTCGAGTTTTTGATTGCCGGTGCAAGGGCGGTTGCAGTGGGGACCGCAAACTTTGTCAACCCTATTGCTGCGGTTGAAATAATAGAAGGAACAGAAAAATTTCTTAGGGAAGAAAATATTTCAGATATCAACAGCATAATTGGAAGCCTTATAGCTCATAGCTTATAGCTTATAGTTCAAAGAAGTAAGTAGTAAGTAGTAAGTAGTAAAAGACTCTGGCTGTTTTTACTATTCACCATTCACTACTTACTACTCACTACTCACTACTCACTACTCACTGACTAACTTTTTTTGCTATGAACTATGAGCTACAAACTATGAGCTATAATCATCGAATCATAACGCTGACTACTGATTTCGGCTATAAAGACCCGTTTGCTGCCGAAATGAAAGGCGTTATTTTATCGATCAATCCGAACGCAACGATTATTGACATGACCCATTCTATACAGCCGCAGGATATTGAAGAGGCCGCATATGTTATCGGCTCCGGCTTCAGCTATTTCCCATCCGGAACTATCCATATGGTAGTTGTCGATCCCGGTGTCGGTTCCGGACGGAAACCCCTTGTCCTCGAGGCTGGGGGCCTCTATTTTGTGGGTCCGGATAACGGAGTGTTTTCACATATACTGCATTTGTTATCTCCGGTGAAAGGCGTACATATTACCGAAGAGAAATATATGCTCTCTAAAAATAGCCCTACATTCCATGGAAGGGATTTGTTCGCGCCTGTGGCTGCATGGCTGTCAAAAGGGCTGACACCGGAAGCATTCGGGCCGCCTGTCAAAGATTTTGTTAATTTCCCTGTTCCTCGTTCCGAAGTTGAGCATGGCAGTATTTCCGGTGAAGTCATTTACATCGACCGCTTTGGCAATGCGATAACCAACATAAAGGGTGCTGACCTGATATCGTTTGCCAATCATTATGTTGTCGAGGTCGATAATACAATTGTTCAGCCTGTAAAGTATTATGCTCAGGCTGGAGAAAAAAGTCTGAGTTGTCTTATAAACAGTTCAGGGTATCTGGAGCTGTTTGTAAATAAAGGGAATGCGGCGGAGAAATACGGTATCAAAAAAGGCGAGAAAGTTATATTAAGGATGGGACCGGCAGGGGCAGGTTGTTTATCGGAGCTCTGAACTAAAAAAGCGTCAGAGGTCCGGAGGGTCAAAGCAAATGTAGTTACCGAAACTTGACCCGACGGGACAGTGCGCTGGAAAGTCCTGTTTTCGCCACTTACACATGCGTAAGTTTCATTTGGGAATTCTTATAACGGGCAGGAGTCGAGTGGACTTTGATTGCACCGACGCTCTCTTCGGCAAGTTCTCCAATTGTAATTGTTTCCAGGATAATCTGTTAAAACCCAATCAGTGTTTCATCACTAGAAAATCTATTCCAAAAATTTTGTCTATAAGCATTCAATAGTACAGTAGCGCCAAGAGCAGGCGGGACAGAGCGCCTCGGCTAAATCTCGCTAGGCATCCCGCCTAGCTCGAAGGCGACGCCAGCCTGTTCAGCCATCCATGGCGTCTCAGACTGCCGACGCCCGCTACGGAGCCGTGTCCCGCCTGCTCTTGGCTCAAATTGCAGGTTAAGCTAAGAATCACTTCTTTGCTTTCGCCGATGATAGGTTAATAAGTTATTCCATTAACAGGCTACATGGAACCAGCTACCTGCTTAATAGCGCTATGGCATAGGCTGGGTCGTTTTTATGCAGTCGAGCGCCCGGGTTATCCGCAGTG